>Ga0256839_1000060_pt1 | contig 137165 bp, 124 predicted proteins | sample 354166metaG_FD_185968 | JGI IMG/M metagenome (GOLD analysis project Ga0256839, IMG submission 185968) | Hydrothermal vent microbial communities from Mid Atlantic Ridge, Atlantic Ocean - 354-166 | ecosystem: Environmental > Aquatic > Marine > Hydrothermal vents | place: Atlantic Ocean: Mid...
GGGCACGGCCGGAGTCAGGGTGAACACCCCGATCGCGGTGCTGCTGGAAGAGGGTGAAAGCGCCGATGACATCGCCGCCGCCCGGCCGCAGGGGCAGCCGGACAACCCGCCGCAGCCCCCCGCGGCAGCCACGGCCCCGCCCGCGGCCCCCACCCCGGACACGCCGGCAGCATCCGCACCCGCCGCCACGCCGGTTGCAGCGGCGCAAACCCGCGGCACCCGCATCTTCGCCTCACCCCTCGCCCGCCGGCTGGCGGCCGAAAAGGGCATCGATCTTGCCGGGCTCACGGGATCGGGGCCGCGCGGGCGCATCGTCAGGGCCGATGTGGAAGCCGCTGCAGCACCCCCTGCGGCCGCCTCTGGCACAGCAGGCACCGTCCCTGCGTCCCCGGCAGCCCCGCCGCCGCCACCCGCAGGGTCCGCCGCAGACCGGGTGGCCGGCCTCTACCAGGGCCGCGAATACCGGGAAATCCCGCTTGACGGCATGCGCCGGATCATCGCCGAACGCCTGACCGAGGCCAAGCAGACGATCCCGCATTTCTATCTGCGCCGCGATATCCGCATCGATACCCTTCTGGCCCTGCGCAAGCAGATGAACAGCGGGCTTCAGGCGCGCGGCATCAGGCTTTCGGTGAATGATTTCATCATCAAGGCCGCGGCGCTGGCGCTTCAGCGGGTACCCGAGGCCAATGCCGTCTGGGCCGGAGACCGAATCCTGCAGCTGAAACCCTCTGACGTGGCGGTTGCCGTGGCTGTCGAAGGCGGACTGTTCACCCCGGTTCTGAAGGATGCCGAAAGAAAAACCCTTTCGGAACTTTCCGCCGAAATGAAGGATCTTGCCGAACGCGCCCGCACCCGCCGCCTTGCCCCCGAAGAATATCAGGGCGGCAGTTTTGCAATCTCCAACCTCGGCATGTTCGGGATCGACAGTTTCGATGCGGTCATCAACCCGCCCCACGGTGCCATTCTGGCCGTTGGCGCGGGCCGCAAACGCCCGGTCGTGGGGGAAGACGATACCCTCGAAGCGGCAACGGTGATGTCCGTCACCCTGTCGGTGGATCACCGGGTGATCGACGGTGCGCTTGGCGCGCGGCTGCTCGATGCGATCGTGCGCAATCTCGAAAACCCCGCTGCCATGCTTGCCTGACAAGGCCGCCGCACCTTCATCCCGATCGGATACCCCCGGGGCCACATAGGGCAACCGCCGCCCTCGCGGGCGCAACTTCCGGCAAAGGCGGCAACCGGCGGCGGCCTTCCGCTTCTCTGCCGCTCTCGCCCCTGCCGTCCGGCCTACATCCTACATGCCGCCCAGAAGCTGATTCATGTTCACCGAAGGCTGGCTGCAGCCGGCTTCGCCCACCACCTTTGCCGGCACGCCGGCCACGGTGCTGCGCGGCGGCACATCCCTGAGCACGACCGATCCCGAAGCAATGCGCGAGCATTTGCCCACCGTGATGTTGCCAAGCACCTTGGCCCCTGCCCCGATCAGCACGCCGTCGCCGATCTTGGGATGGCGGTCTCCCTCGCATTTGCCGGTGCCGCCAAGCGTCACCGCATGCAGGATGGAAACATTGTCGCCCACCACCGCAGTTTCACCGATCACGATCGAATGGCCATGATCGATCATCAGCCCCTTGCCGATACGTGCGGCGGGGTGGATGTCGATGCCGAACATCTCGGAAACCCGCATCTGCAGGAAATAGGCGAAATCCCGAAGCCCCTTCTGCCAGAGACGATGCGCGATACGATGCGCCTGAAGCGCCTGGAATCCCTTGAAATAGATCAGCGGTTCCAACTGGCGATGACAGGCGGGATCACGATCGTGAACCGCCACCAGATCGGCCCGCGCGGCGATTCCAAGCTCCGGATCCTCGGCATAGCACGTATCGGCAATCTCGCGCAGGATCTGTTCCGACATTTCGCCCGAGCCAAGCTTCAGCGCAATCCGATAGGCCAGCGCGCTTTCCAGCGTGCAGTGATGCAGGATGGTGCCGTGAAGAAGCCCGCCCAGAAGCGGCTCCTGCGCGATCGCCTCACGGGCCTCGTCGCGGATCTGCTGCCAGACCGGATCCAGCTCTTCCACATTATTGCTGCGCGTTTCTGCCATGTCCTTTCCTCCGTATCCCCGCCATGATACACATGGAAACGTGGAAACATAAACCGCCGATCACGCGGATGTGCGCGATGCGCAGAGAGCGGCCCCGCCCCTGTGCCACCGGCACCGCGAAGAAACAGCGCGAGACACACGGCTGCCCCGCGCAGAGACCGCCGCGCTCAGGCCACGGCCTTCAGCGCGGTCACGATCTCGCCGATCACCTCACGCAGCAGTGCCTCGTCCTCGCATTCGCCCATCACCCGGATCAGCGGCTCGGTGCCCGACTTGCGGATCAGCAGCCGCCCCTTGGCGCCAAGCCGCGCCTCGCCCGCCGCAATCACCGCCTGCACGGCTGCAGCCTGAAGCGGCGCGCGACCGGCTTCGAAACGCACGTTCTCCAGCACCTGCGGCACCGTATCGAACACCTGCGAAAGCGCACTGGCCGCGCGCCCGGTATCCACCATCGCCGCCAGAAACTGCAGCGCCGCCACAAGGCCGTCGCCGGTGGTGGCATAATCGGTCATCACGATATGGCCCGACTGCTCACCGCCCAGGTTGTAGCCCCGTTCGCGCATGACCTCGACCACATGACGATCGCCGACCGGCGTGCGCACCAGGGAAATTCCCTGCGCCTCCAGGTAACGCTCAAGCCCGAGGTTCGACATCACCGTGGCCACCAGCGCCCCGCCCCGCAAACGCCCTTCGCCGGCCCAGCGGGTGGCCAGAAGCGCCATGATCTGATCACCGTCGGCCACCTGTCCGGTTTCGTCGATGATCACCACCCTGTCGGCGTCGCCATCCAGCGCGATCCCGATATCGGCACCGTGGCGCACAACCGCCTCGGCCGCCGTTTCCGGGTGGGTCGAGCCGCAGTTGCGGTTGATATTGAAACCATCGGGCTGAACGCCGACCCGGACCACTTCGGCGCCAAGTTCCCACAGCGCTTCGGGGGCGGCACGATAGGCCGCGCCATTGGCGCAATCCACCACCACCTTCAGCCCTGAAAGCCGCCGGCCGCCGGGGAAGGTTGTCTTCACATATTCCACATAGCGCCCCAGGCCATCATCGATGCGCCGGGCCCGGCCGATGTTCTCGGGGCGCGCCGGGGTGATCTCGCCGGCGAACAGCGCTTCGATCTCGCCCTGGGCCTCGTCGGAAAGCTTGTATCCGTCAGGCCCGAAGAACTTGATGCCGTTGTCATGGTGCGGGTTGTGGCTGGCCGAGATCATGATACCGAGATCGGCACGCATCGAGCGCGTCAGAAACCCCACCGCCGGGGTGGGCACCGGCCCCAGAAGCAGCACGTTCATGCCGGTGCTGGTGAGGCCCGCGGTCAGTGCGTTTTCCAGCATATAGCCCGAAAGCCGCGTATCCTTGCCGATCACCACCCGGTGACGGTTCAGCCCGTCGCGACGGAAATAGCGCCCCGCGGCGGCCCCCAGCTTCAGCGCCGCATCGGCCGTCATCGGCCAGCAGTTGGCGCGCCCGCGCACGCCATCGGTGCCGAAAAGCCTTTCTGCCATCTTGCCCTCATTCTTTATCGTTCTGCTGCATGCCCTGCGGCTGCCCGCCTGCTTCGCCGCTCGCCCCGATCAGCGCCCATGCAAGATCAAGCGCCTGCCGCGTTTGTGCAATATCATGAACCCGCAGGATCTGAACACCCTGCATCGCGGCCATCACGGCCAGAGCCACCGAGCCCGGCATCCGCGCCACCGGATCGTTCTTCGCCGCACCGCCACCGATCGCCCCGATGAAACGCTTGCGCGACACCCCCAGCAGGATCGCACAACCCAGCCCGTGGAACACCGCGATATTGCGCAGCAGTTCCAGATTGTGGGCGATGGTCTTGCCGAAACCGATACCGGGATCCACGACGATCTGCTTGCGCGGAATTCCGGCAGCCTCCGCCATGGAAAGTTTTTCTTCAAGAAAATCATATACATCAAAGGTAACATTCGCGTATTTCGGGGCGTTCTGCATGGTCTCGGGCGTGCCGCGGGCATGCATCAGGCAAAGCGGCACCCCGGCCCCGGCCACCACACCGGCCATCGCCGAATCGAACCCCATGGCCGAAACATCATTCACCATCTCCGCCCCTGCCGCCAGCGCCGCCTGCGCCACCACCGCCTTGCGGCTATCCACCGAAACCGGGCCCAGCCCGGCCTCTGACAGCGCCGCGATCACCGGCACCACCCGGGCGCTCTCTTCCTCTGCCGGTACCTCGGCCGCACCGGGGCGGGTGGATTCACCACCCACGTCCAGAATATCGGCCCCTGCTGCAACGAGCACACGGCCATGGGCAATGGCGGCCCCGGGGGCAAGGAAACGCCCGCCATCGGAAAAGCTGTCGGGCGTCACGTTCAGGATGCCCATCAGGCGCGGCTGTGAAAGGGAAATTCCCGCCAGGGCCGGGCGCGAAGCCGTGAAGCGCGCGCGCAGCGGCCCGGGAATTTCCGATGCAGCCAGGATTTCGCCACCACCGTTGCGGCACAGGCGCTCGGCATGGGTAAACCAGCCCCAGCCGCCGGCCAGCGGCAGCGCATCCGCCGGGCGCGCGCTCCCCACCTGCACCAGCGGTCGCCATCGGTATTTGCCGTCATCCCGTCCCATGGCCCCGGTTTCAGGAATTTCCGTCGCCAGGGCAAGCATCCGTTTGCCGCCGACCGGCATTTTCCGGTGCCGCCGGCATGTCCGGCCCCTCCAGCGCATCCACTGCAATGCCCGGCTCTACCGGCGGAGACGGAGCCCCCACCGTCAGAAGCCGCGGCGCACCGGTGAGGGCAGCCAGCCAGGCGGCAAGCGCAGGGCCCTTCTCGGCTTCTTCCGGCAACGGGCGGGTCACCGCATCGCGCACGATCTTGTCGGGTGCCAGCACCACCATCTGATGGCGCGCCATGGCCCAGTCAAGCTCGGTACGGCTTTCCACCACGGCCACTTCCGGCAGGCGCGCCGCAACCGTCAGCGCCATCTGCCCCATGCCAAGCAACGCAATGCGCCGGCGCACAGCGGGATCCGCAGCCCCCGGCAGCAGGCCGGGGTCGGCCCCGACCGCGATCACGCAGGCCGGCGTTTCATCTGCAATCCGGGCCAGCAATGCCGGCAGTTGCGGGGCGTGCACGATCCCGGGTGCCAGCCAGACCACCCGCGCCGGGGTTGTGCCGGTGGCGCGAACCAGGCGCGCCATATCCCCCTTGTGACGCAGGATCTCGATACCAAGCGCGCCGCTCACGCGGTCGAGCTTCTCGATACGCAGGATCACCTGCTCGGCCATCGGCGCCCGCAGCACCCGCGCCGCAATGCGTTCGGCGAGGGTTTCCAGCAGGTTGACCCGTTCGGCCGCCAGTTCGGCGGCAATCGCTTCGGTCAGCACGTCATAGGAAAGGATGCGGTCCACGTCATCCTCGACCAGGGTTTCCGACGGCGGCAGATCGACCACCAGGTTGAAGCGCAGACGCTGGGTGCGACCGCGCTCCTGCTGAAAGGCTCCGATCTCGGCCTCGACCACGTGATCACGCAGGGAGATGCGGTTTTTCGCGCCCCGGGCACGGCGCAGGCCGGGAGAGCCCAGAGCTTCGCGGATTTCGGCCTGTCTGTCGTCTTGTGCCATGAGCAGGTTTCCTGGCGGATGCGGCCGGAACGCCGGCCGGAAGCGGAGCGGCGGCAGGATGAAGGGGTGGCCGACCGGCAGGCAGGACCGCACACCGGCCCGCACCTGCGGACATAGCAGGAATACCCCCTGCCAGACCAGCCGAAAAACGGCACCCTGACGCCCATTGCGGCGGATCGGCGCCGCAATGGACGGCCGCCGGGCGTTACTCAGCGCATGGAAAGGCGCACCGGCGGCTTGTAGAAGTAATGACTGTCAAGTTCGGCGGTGCGGGTGAATTTGCGGGCCCAGTGCGGACGCACCTTTCGGGTGTGATAATAGGTGGCACCGTCAGTCAGCCGGCGCGGGGCGCCGTCAAGCAGCGCGCGCGCCACCTTGGCAACCCGCTCATAGGCACGCGGCTCGGTGATTTCTTCCTTCAGGCCATCGCAGTTGTAGGTGAACTGACACTGGAAACGCCGCCCGGTGCCCTGGCGGACCACCGCGCAGACCGAATCCGGGAATTTCGGAGAATCCACCCGGTTCAGGATCACCTCGCCAACCGCGAACTGCCCCTTCAGGCTTTCCCCGCGCGCCTCGAAATAAAGCGCCTCGGCCAGACAGAGAAACTGTTCGTCTCCGCTTGCCTTCGGCTGGCTGCGCAGCCAGGCATCATCATAGCCGAAACCGCCACTTGCGCCCGCCCCCGGGGGGAGCGATGCCGCCGGGCGGATCAGTGTCTGCAGCCGCTCCTTGCCCGCCGAACGCAACCCCTCGCGCTCCAGCTCGAACAGGTTGCCCAGCTGCGCGCCCAGAACCGCAGGTGCCTCGTTCGACTTGCTCAGAACGGGCTCTGACTGCACGGCCCCCGGATTGAAAAGTGACAATATGAACGACAGCCCCCCGGCCATCATGAAGAATGGTCGCATGTCTTCGCCCCCATCGTGGCTGCCTTCCGGCAGTGCCGCGCCCCCCAGCAGGATGCGACAGGCGAGCCTTCTAACGGAATCGCCAAGACCCGTCTACCCCCTGTCCGAAAGGGAAACGGTCGGGCATCCGAAAGGATCATCGTTCACCTTCCGGCAATAACCGGCACGGCCGGAAATCAGCCCGGCGCCTTTCGGAAAACCCTTCTAAGCTTTTGCTTCAAATTGCCTTTTTCCACCTTCCGGGCATCCCGAAGGGCGAACTGCGCCGCCGCAAGGCGGGCAACCGGCACCCGGAACGGCGAACATGAGACATAGTCGAATCCCGCCTGGCGGCAGAAATCTATTGATTCGGGATTGCCGCCATGCTCGCCGCAGACCGCAAGCACCACATCCGGGCGCATCCGGCGGCCGCGTTCGGCACCGATCATCAGCAGTTCGCCCACCCCTTCGGTATCAAGGCGGTGAAACGGGTCCTCGGCAAATACCCCCTGCTGCACATAGTCCGACATGAAGCGCCCCGCATCGTCGCGCGAAAGCCCGTAGGCCATCTGCGTCAGGTCATTGGTGCCGAAGCTGAGGAACTCCACATTACCGGCGATATCGCCGGCGCGGAGCGCGGCGCGGGGCGTTTCCACCATGACGCCCAGGCGATAGGTGAAATCCGCCCCGGTTTCGATACGCACGGCCGCCGCCACGCTGTCGATCCGGGTTTTCACGATTTCCACTTCGCGGCGAGCCGAAACAAGGGGAATCATGATCTCGGGCACCACCGTGGCACCCTGATGCCCGGTTTCCACCGTGGCCTCGAAAATGGCCCGGGCCTGCATTTCATAGATCTCGGGAATGGTGATCCCGAGCCGCACCCCGCGCATCCCCAGCATCGGGTTGAATTCGCTGAGCGAATCAACCCGCCGGATAACATCGGAAAGCGGCAGGTCCAGTGCTTCGGCCAGTTCGCGCAACCCTTCGCGGGTGGCGGGCAGGAATTCGTGCAGGGGCGGATCGAACAGGCGGATGCAGACCGGCTGCCCGCGCATGATCCGGAACAGCTCGACGAAATCGGCGCGCTGCAGGGGCAGCAGGCGCTCAAGAACCGCCTGACGGTCTTCGGGGGTGTCGGCGAAGATCATCTCGCGCATGAGCGTCAGGCGATCTTCCTGAAAGAACATGTGTTCGGTGCGGCACAGCCCGATGCCCTCGGCGGCAAAGGTGCGGGCCATGCGGGCATCGTCGGGGGTATCGGCATTGGCGCGGATCGCGATATCGCACGCCGCGCCGGCCCATTCCATCAGCCGCTGGAAGGAATCATCGAGCTGCGGTTCCAGCAGATCGGCCGCGCCGGCCAGAACCTGACCACTGGTTCCATCTATGGTGACAACCTGGCCGGCGCGCAGGGTGCGGCCGTTTTCCAGGGTGATGGTTTCGCCGCGCAGATCCAGAGTCATGCCGCCCGCCCCCACGATACAGGGCACGCCAAGGCCGCGGGCGATCACCGCGGCATGGCTGGTCATGCCACCCTTTTCGGTAAGCACACCGCGGGCCGCATGCATGCCGCGCACATCTTCGGGGGTGGTTTCACGGCGCACCAGGATGGCGTTTTCGCCCTGGGCCTCGGCGGCCTGAGCCGCCTGCGCCGTGAACACGATGCGCCCGGTGGCCGCGCCCGGGCTGGCGCCAAGCCCGGCAAGCAGCACCTCGCGCCGGGCAGCGGGATCGACCTGGGGATGGAGAAGTTCGGTCAGCGCGTGGGGATCGATACGTCGGAGCGCCTCTTCGCGGGAAATGATGCCATCTTCCGCCAGTGCCACCGCGCTGCGCAGAAGCGCCCGCGCGCTGCGGCGCAGACGCACCGCATCAAGCACATGAAGCGTGCCGTTCTCGATGGTGAACTCGATCTGCATTTCCTCGCGCAGGCGAGTGCGGATGACCCTGCCGTATTCGACAAGCGCGGCAAAGCATTCGGGCGCGCGCTCTTCCAGCGAGGGGCCACGCGGATCGCGGGTAAGGTAAAGCGTGCCCTCGTTCTTCAGCAGGGCATCACGCCCCTGGCTCTGCCCCAGGTAGCGCCCCTTGATGCGAGGGATGCCGGTGATTTCATCGATGAACTGTATCACCCCCGAGCCGCTTTCGCCCTGCCCCACGCCAAGCGCCATCCGCTGCACCACAAGGCCCAGCCCCGCATCGGGCGGTGCCCCGCGCGCCTGGCGCAGAAGCCGGGCGCTGGTGCCCTGCCAGGCCCGCGCCATCGAGCGCAGCACCTCGGCCAGTTGAACCGCCGGATCCTGGGGGAAAGGTTCGTCGGTCTCGGCCTCATAGGCCGCAAGAGCGGAGGCCAACGCCCTGTCTGCCCCCGCGCCCGTGTTGCCGCCATCATCGCCGGTCTGGTCGAATATCTCGGCATCAAGGCGCGCCACATGCACCGCAAAGGCCTGAACGAAGCGCAGATAGAGCGCCGTGGCCGCATCCCGGCCGATGGTTTCCGAAAGCGCCGCATGGCGAAGCGCGTTCATGCCGATATTGAGGATCGCCCCGGGGCCGCCCCAGTCGGGATCCTGGGAAGAGGGGCGCACGCTCACGAGCGCGCCCTCGCCGAAGGGGGCCAGCAGGCGGGCGGCGTCGAGATATTCTCCGGCGGCAATCCCATGCACGGCACCGAAGGGCAGGGCAACGGTTTGCGGCACCGGCAGTCCGAGGCGGATCAGCCGTTGCAGGCATTTGGCCCGCCCGCCGTGGGTTTCGGCGGCGATCTTCGCCGTGGGCGTGATTTCGGTGAAGCTGACCTCTGGTGTATTCTGCACTGCGGCACCTGTTTTGCGTCATCGCAGCATAGCGCGCATCGGGGCGGGCGTGCAAAGATTTCATGCCTCCGGCGGGCGTATTTCCGCCAGAATGAAGGGTCAGATCCCGAGCCTAGCCCCCGATACGGGAAAGATCGGCCACGCCAAGGCAGATTTCACGGATGCGGTTCAGAAGGTTCAGGCGGTTGCGGCGGACGACAGCGTTGTCGGTATTGATCTGGACAGCCTCGAAGAAGGTGTCGATCGGGGCGCGCAGGCGGGCCATTTCGGCCATGGCGGCGGTGAAATCTTCGCCGTGCATGGCCCGCTCGATCCGGGGGCCGGCCGCATCGAGCGCCGCGAACAGTTCTTTTTCCGCGTCGGTTTCGGCGAATTTCGGATCGGGGCCGAAGGAATATTCGACACCGTCCCTTTCTTCGGCCTGGCGCAGGATGTTGTTGGCACGACGAAATCCCTGGATGAGATTCGCGCCCTCTTCGGTGGCAAGGAAGGCGGTCAGGGCCTCGGCGCGCCTGACCAGAAGCGTCAGATCATCATTGCCCGGCATCGCAAGCACGGCGTCGATCACGTCATGGCGGATGTTGCGCTCTTTCAGCCAGACCTTGAGGCGGTCGTGAAAGAAGGCGAGAAGATCATCCGCGTCGGCCTTGTGGGGCGTGGCGGCGAAGGCCTGGCGCAGGGGCAGGCGCAGATCGTTTTCCAGCAGGATGCGGATCACCCCGAGGGCGGCGCGGCGCAGGGCGAAGGGATCCTTCGAGCCGGTGGGCTTTTCGCCGATGGCCCAGAAACCGGTGAGCATGTCGAGCTTGTCGGCCAGCGCCACGCTCACGGAGACCGGGGCCCGGGGCACCCGATCGGCCGGGCCGAGGGGGGCGTAATGCTCTTCGCAGGCGGCGGCCGCCTCGGGGGGCAGGCCGGCGGCCTCGGCATAATAGCGGCCCATGATGCCCTGAAGTTCCGGGAATTCATAAACCATCCCGCTGGCCAGATCGGCCTTTGCCACAGCTGCGGCTGTGGCAGCCAGCTCGGAATCGGCACCGGTGAAGGGGGTCAGCGCATGTGCCAGATCGCGGAGACGGGCGATGCGCTCGCCCTGGCTGCCAAGCCGGTTGTGAAAGGTGACGTTTTCAAGCGCCGCGATCCATGGCCGCATCTGCTCTTCGCGTGCCACGCGCAGATCGTTTTCCCAGAAGAAGCGGGCATCGGACAGGCGCGCCGCAAGCACCTTTCGGTTGCCCGCAAGGATGGTTGCCCCCTGATCCGGGGTTTCGATATTGGCAACGGTGACGAATTTCTCGATCCGGCCGGTTTTCGCATTGCGCACAGAGAAGAACTTCTGGTGTGTGCGCATGCTTGTCTGCAGCACCTCGGGCGGCAGTGACAGGAACTCGGCGGCAATATCGCCCATCAGAACCACCGGCCATTCCACAAGCCCCGCAACCTCGGCCAGAAGGCCCCGGTCCTCCACCACTTCAAGCCCCCGGGCAAAGGCCAGATTGGCGGCATCGTGGCGAATGCGCTCGGCCCGCTCGGCCGCATCAAGCACCACCCGGGCCCGGGCCAGGTTTTCACGGTAATCCGCAAACGAGGTGACCGCAAAGGTTTCGGGCGCCATGAAGCGATGCCCGCGGGTGGTATCGCCGCTGCGGATGCCGTCGATTTCAAGGGGCACCACCTCGGCGCCCCCGTCATCCGAGAGGATGCAGAGGAGCGAATGCAGAGGCCGCACCCAGCGCAGGGCGCCGCTGCCCCAGCGCATGGATCTGGGCCAGGGGAAATTGCGGATGGTGGTTTCCAGAACCTCGGCCACGATTTCAGCCGCCGGTCGGCCGGGCTTCTCGACCACCGCGAACAGCACGTCGCCTTTCTTCGTGGAGCGGGTTTCCAGCTGATCGCGCGACAGGCCGGTTGCCCGCAGGAATCCCGTGATCGCACGTTCGGGCGCATCGGCGCGGGGGCCCTTGCGCTCTTCGCGCGTATCGGGGCTTCGCGCCGGCAGTTCTTCGACCGTCAGCACCAGCCGGCGCGGCGTGGCGAAGGCACCGGCCGAAGCATAGGCAAGCCCCGCATCCACCAGACCGTCGGTGACAAGGCGCTTCAGGTCATCCGCCGCCCGCCCCTGCATGCGGGCGGGGATTTCCTCGCTGAACAGTTCAATCAGAAGATCTGGCATCGAAGGGTGCCTTTTTCTCGAATTTCTCGTTGAGCTGGTGCCAGGCATAGGCCCGGCCGTCGGGGAACACGGCGATCACCCGATCCACACCGTCGTGAATGTTGCGGCGCGAAAGAAAGGCCACCGCCCGGCCCTCTTCAAGCGCCTGCCCGATTGCCCGCGCATCGAAGCAGTCGAACCACGAAGGCCCGATCAGCGGCGTGGGGTTTTCGTGGATCTCGAAGGTTTCGCTCAGCATCGGCAGCGACATCGGCACCCGGAAACAGGCACGAAAGCGGATCGGCGCGTTGTCGGCATCGATGCCGCGGAAATCGTCCGCCGGGATGGCTTCGGGCACGCCGGAGGTCAGCGAAACCATCTCGATCACCACACCGCGCCGCTCACCATCGCCGGCGCCGGCCAGCTGCACCTCGCGGTAATAGGCGTATTCCTGCAGGTAGTAGAGCGTGCTGCCCGCCAGCAGGGCGAGCGCCGCAAGCCCGATGCCGATCACCTTGCCGCTCATGCCTCGCCCCCCCCGGCGGGTGTTTCAAGAAAGGCATCGGCGCACAGTTTCGCCAGTGCCCGCACCCGCCCGATATAGGCCTGGCGTTCGGTTGCCGAGATCACCCCGCGGGCGTCGAGCAGGTTGAAGATGTGACTGGCCTTGATGCACTGGTCATAGGCCGGGTGCGCCATGACGATCCTGCGCCCGGTCTTCGGATCGGGCTGGGGCGCTTCGAGGATGCGGCGGCATTCGGCCTCGGCCTCTTCGAAATGACGCAGCAGCATGTCGGTATCGGCCACGTCGAAATTGTAGCGCGAGTATTCCTCTTCCGTCTGGCGGAACACGTCGCCATAGGAAAGCGGGATCGGCGCGGCGGGATCATTGAAGGGCATCTCCATCACGTGATCGATCCCCAGCACATACATGGCAAGCCGCTCAAGGCCATAGGTCAGTTCGCCCGAGACGGGGCGGCAGTCATGCCCGCCTACCTGCTGGAAATAGGTGAACTGGCTTATCTCCATGCCGTCGCACCAGACTTCCCAGCCAAGCCCCCAGGCGCCGAGCGTGGGCGATTCCCAGTCGTCCTCGACAAAGCGGATGTCATGCATCTTCATGTCGATGCCGATCGCTTCGAGCGACCCCAGATAGAGATCCTGAAGGTTTTCGGGCGAAGGCTTGATGATGACCTGATACTGGTAATAGTGCTGCAGGCGGTTGGGGTTTTCGCCATAGCGCCCGTCGGTGGGGCGGCGCGAGGGCTGCACATAGGCCGCCGTCCAGGGCCGCGGCCCCAGCGCACGCAGGATGGTGGCCGGGTGAAAGGTGCCGGCGCCCACTTCCATGTCATAGGGCTGAAGCACGACGCAGCCCTGCCCCGCCCAATAGGACTGCAGGCGCAGGATCATTTCCTGAAAGCTTTTCGGCCGGGCGCTTCCGCGCGGCGTGTCTGCTTGCGGCATGATGTGTTGTCCGTCCCTCTGCAAAGGCCGGTCCTCCATAGGCAACCCTTGGGGAAGCGTCAATCGGCATCCGGCCCGGAACGCAGGAAGGGGGTGCAAATCGCGCAAACTCTGCTAAGCAGGGCGGGGCGCCGGGCGCCGGCCGGCAGAGCCGGCGGGCCCGGCGGCAGGTTCGGAAACGGATAGACGGCAAGACATGCGGAAGACTGACACGCGGAAGAACGATGCCATGCGTATGACAACGGGCCTTCCTGCCCTGTTTCTGACGCTGGCAGCCCTGGCCGCGGCCATTGGCCCGGCACCGGCGGCGCGGGCGCAGGTGCTCGAATGGATCCAGATCGAGGCCCGCCCCAGCCTGCGCCAGGCACATGAACGTGCCCGGGCCCATGCGGCACGTCTGACCGATGTGAACGGCTTTGCCATCGCGCGGGGATGGTATGCAATCGCCCTCGGCCCCTATCCGCGCGGCGACGCACTGCGGCTTCTCGGCCGGCTGAAGGCCGAAAAACGCATTCCCGCCGACAGTTTCGTGACCGACGGCGCCCATTTCCGCCAGCAGTTCTGGCCGATAGGCGTGCGGGAGCGGCCCGCCCGCCCCTCCTCCTCCCCGCCAGATGCGGCCCCCGCTCCTTCCGCCAACCCGGCGGGCGCCCCTGCGGCCTTGTTCCCGGAGCCCGATGAAACCCCGCGCGAAGCGCGCCGCGGCGAAGCCCGGCTTGATCGCGCCGAGCGCATGGAACTGCAGGAAGCCCTGCAATGGGAAGGCTTCTATGCCGGCGCCATCGACGGCGCCTTCGGCCGCGGCACACGGGCCGCGATGCGGGCCTGGCAAGGGGCACGGGGCTATCCGGTCACTGGCGTCCTGACCACTCGCCAGCGCGCCGAACTGCTGGCCGCCTGGCGTGCGGATCTGCAGACGATCGGCCTGAAACAGGTGCGCGACATCGGCACCGGAATCGAGATCATGCTGCCGTTGAAGCTGGTGGAATTCAACCGCTATGATCCGCCACTGGCCCATTACGACAGCCGCGACGACAGCGGCGTCAGGGTATTCCTGATCTCGCAGAAGGGCGATGCCGGCACTTTGGCGGGCCTTTACGATGTCCTGCAAAGCCTGGCCATCATCCCGCCCGAGGGCGAACGCCGCCTGCACGCAAAAGGGTTCGAGATCACCGGCCGGAACAAACGGCTGATCACCCATGCCGAGGCCCGCCTTGAAGAAGACAGGATCAAGGGATTCATCCTGGTCTGGCCCGCCGGGCAGCCGGATACCCGCCGCCATGCCCTGGTGCTTGATGCCATGCGCGAAAGCTTTGCCCCGTTCGGCAGCGCCACGCTTGACGATCTGGCGCTGAACGCCGGTTCCGATCAGCATGTCGATCTGATCGCGGGGCTGGAAATCCGCAAGCCCCGCCTGTCGCGCAGCGGATTCTTCATTGATGCCGCCGGCACGGTTCTGACCACAGCCGAGGCGGTTGCGCAATGTGGCCGCATCACCATCGACAGGGAGCATCGGGCCGAAATTGCCGCCCTGGACGACAGGCGCGGCCTGGCCCTGCTGCGTCCGGCCACACCCCTGGCCCCGGACCGCAGCGCCACCCTGCGCAAAACCACGCCCCGTCTCAATGCGGAAATCAGCATTGCCGGATATTCCTATGAGGGGCTGCTTGATGCGCCCACCCTGACCTTCGGAAAACTGGCCGATATCCGCGGCCTGCAGGGCGAAGACTGGCTGCTGCGCCTGTCTCTGGATGCCCGGCCCGGCGATGCCGGGGGGCCGGTGCTCGATTCCGGCGGCCATGTGCAGGCCATGCTGCTGCCGCGCCCGCAGGAGGGAGGGCGCCGCCTGCCCGAAGATGTGTGGTTCGCCGCAAGCGCCGACGCCCTGCGCGGCTTTCTGGAAGCCCACGGGGGCAGGCCGCAAACCGCCCCCCCCGGCAAGGCGCTCGCCCCCGAGGACCTGGCAACGATGGCCGAGGGAATGACGGTTCTGGTCAGCTGCTGGGAGTGACCACCACACCCGCGCGGCGCATCCGGGGCGGCGCATCCGACCTTGTCGTTTGCCCCTGCCACGGCGCGGCGTGCGCAAGGGCCGGTCAGTTGCGCCAGAACAGCGGTGACATCAGGGCGAATACCGTCAGCATTTCGAGCCGGCCCATCAGCATGCCGGCACACAAAAGCCATTTCGCGGTATCGTTCAGCGGCGCGAAATTGCCGGCCGGGCCGATGATTTCGCCAAGACCGGGGCCTATGTTGGCCACCGCCGTGGCCGCCCCCGAAACCGATGTCACGAAATCGAGCCCCGTCATCCCCAGCAACACCGAAAGCACCCCCAGGGTCACGATGAACACCAGGAAGAACGCCATCACCGAGGAAAGCACATCCGGCCCCACCGGCTGCCCCTGATACCGCGGCACGAACACCCCGTGGGGCGAATGGATCCGGCGGATCTGGGTGCGGATCGAGGCGATCAGCAGCTGATAGCGGAAGATCTTGACCGAACAGCATGTCGATCCCGCACAGCCCCCCACCAGCCCCATCAGGAAGAAAAGCATCACCACGAAGGATCCCCACAGCTGATAGTCCACCGAGGCATAGCCGGTTCCGGTCAGGATCGAGGCAATGTTGAACACCGCCTCGCGCAGGGCCGGTTCGAAGGGATCGCCGAAGGCAAGAAGGCGATAGAGTGTGATCATCACAACCAGCAGAACCGTCAGCTGCATGAAGGCGCGCACCTGGCTGTCGCGCAGCAGCGGCAGATGGTGCCCCGCCATCAGCTGCACCAGACGCACAAAGGGCAGGCTGGCAATGATCATGAAGACTGCGGCCACATATTCGGGCGCCCCCTGGAATGCTCCGAAAGAGGCGTCCGAGGTGGAAAACCCGCCGGTGGAAACGGTGGTAAGCGCATGGTTGAGAGCCTGGAACCCGTCCATTCCCACCAGCAGATAGGCCAGGAAGCAGGCCAGGGTGATCACCAGATAAACCACCGAGATGCGCGCCGCGATCTGCGCCGCGCGCGGCAGGATCTTGCCCTGCGTGTCGAAGGATTCGATACGGAAGATCTGCATGCCGCCCACCCTGAGTTCGGGCAGGAACACCATGCCCGTCACCACGATGCCCACACCACCGAACCATTGCAGCATGGAGCGCCACAGAAGCATCCCCCGCGGCAGGTTCTCAAGCCCCGTGAATACGGTCGAGCCGGTGGTGGTCAGCCCCGACATGCTTTCGAAGAAGGCATCGGTGAAGCCGGCCTCGGTTGCCCCGAACACGAAGGGAATCGCCGCAAAGACCGGCAGCACCACCCAGACCGAGGTGGTCATCAGGAAAATCTGCTGGATCGAAAGATCGTCGCGCGGAGAATTGGCCGTGGCCAGCGCCGTCAGCCCGCCCACCACCATGGTGATCAGGCCGCTTTCCAGAAAGGCTTGCCAGTGGCCGGTTCCGTCGATCAGGTCTGTCGCCAGCGGCAGGATCATGGTGCCGCCCAGCACAACCAGCAACAGGCCGATCACATGGGCGACGGGGCGCATGTCGAACGCCGGGGCCGGCCTGTCCCTGCCGGCCACCGCCGCCCCTGCCGGGCCACTGTCGTCATCCCTCTGCCACATGCGCCCTTCGCTCTGCATGCAGCTCAGCCCACATGGAACAGCGTTGCAAACAGCTTCGGATCCAGGCTCCGGCTCTCGAAGGTCTCGCCCTCGGTCAGGATGCTCACCGCATCATGGCTGTGCAGGCTTTCCTGGTGGCTGGCGATGATGCGGAAATCGCCGATCCGCGGATCTTTCTGCAGGGCCTCGTAGAACAGCCGCGCGGCATCCTCCACGAAGATCGGATTGGCGGCGTTCAGCTCGGCAAAGGCCTGCTCGTCCTCACGCTTGACCATCACCTGGGTTTCGGTGGGCACGGCCGCCCGGCAGATATCGATCAGATCCTCGAACCACAGCCGCGGGCCGGGCCGGAGTTCGACCGAAATCCGCGCCACCGAGCGTTGCGAATGGGGCGTGGCCAGTTGCCCGCGGTGCTGGCGGGCATGTTCCGAAAGCTCGAGCGAACACGGGCAGGTCGAGGAATAGACATAGTCGAGATGCATGAACCTGGAAATCCTGCCGCGCTGCTCCACCAGTTCAAGCGCGATATCGTAATACTGATAGCCGCTGAGCCCCGAGCGCAGCGAAGGCAGCAGAGCTGGAAAGGAAAAACGCATCTGGATGCGGGCATCGAAGCTTTCGAGATCGGCCTTGTAATCCGCCAGCGCCGCCTCGATCACATCGATGCTGAAGGTCTTTTCCGCATGGGCATAGAAGCTGCGCATGATGCGCGACATGTTGATCCCCTTCTTGCCCGCCTCAAGGCTTACCGTGCCGGTCACCGAGGTTTCCAGCCTGACCTCTCCGCCTCCCCGGGTGTGATAGCGCACCGGCAGGCGGAAATTCGAGATGCCCACATGCTGGATATGGCGCCTGGCGCCGCGGATCAGGCTTTCGGGGCCGTTCTGCAGATCGGGCAGCGAGGCGCGATAGGCCTCGTCCACGGAGAATTCCTCGGGATAGGCCCGCGCCAGCGCCGGATAGTTCGAAACCTCCTGCCCCGGCACCAGCCGCGACACTACCGGATCGAGCGCCGCCGCCTCCAGCGCACTCACCGAACCGGCCCAGCGCCGCAGCAGCTCAAGTGCCGCCTCGGCCTCCTCCCGGCCCGGCCTTTCCTGCCCCGCTTTCGGTTTCTGGACATTCATCTTTCGTCCTCCGACAACCTGTTCGCGCCCCACTCATACGCGATTTCCCGCGCCGAAACCAGCATCGGCAATCGCCACCGGACCGGCCTTTCAGCCCGACCGGAATGCTTCGGGCATGCGGGGGGCAGGCAATCCCCGCATTTCCTCATACCGCCTTGAGCGCCTGCATCACATCCGCGATCAGATCGTCCGCATCCTCAAGCCCGAGGCTCATGCGCACCATCCCCGGCGTGATCCCGAGCCGGGCGCGCTCGTCTTCGCTCAGCCTCTGATGGGTGGTGGTGGCCGGATGCGTCACCAGGCTTTTCGCATCGCCCAGATTGTTGGTGATGGTAAACAGCCGCAACGCATCAAGAAAGCGGAACGCCCCTGCCTTGCCCCCGTTCACGTCAAGGGTCAGCATGGTGCCTCCATGCGCCATCTGGCGGGCCGCAAGGCCGGACTGCGGGAAACCGGGCAGTCCCGGCCAGATCACCCGCGCCAGCTTTTCGTGGCCGGCCAGCGCCCGGGCCAGCGCCCCGGCATTGGCGGCCTGGGCACGCACCCGCAGATCGAGCGTTTCAAGCCCCTTCAGCAGCACCCAGGCGCTGAACGGGCTCAGCGCCGCACCGGTGTGTTTCATGTAGGGCGCGATCACGCTGCGGATGAATTCCCTGCCCCCCAGGATCACGCCGCCAAGGCAACGCCCCTGCCCGTCCACATGCTTGGTGGCGGAATAGATCACCGCATCGGCGCCCATCTCCAGCGGGCGGCTCAGAATGCCGGTGGCAAAGGTGTTGTCCACCACCACCAGCGCGCCCGCGGCATGGGCCAGGCGCGAAACGGCGGCAATATCCACCAGCTCCAGCGTCGGGTTGGCCAGGCTTTCGAAAAACACCAGATTCGCACCCGGTTTCAGAGCCGCGCGCCATCCGGCAATATCGGCACCGTCCACCAGCACCACCTCGACCCCGAAACGCGCCAGCACATCCTGCAGGATGTAGAGGCACGAGCCGAACAGCGCACGCGCTGCCACCACCCGGTCACCCGCCCCGAGAGGTGCCGTCAGCGCGGCATTCACCGCCGCCATGCCCGAGGCGGTGGCAAAGGCATCCTCGGCCCCTTCGAGCGCAGCCATGCGCTCTTCGAACATGCGCACGGTGGGGTTTCCGTAGCGGGCGTAGATGTATTCGTCATCGCCCTGCTGCACGAAACGCGCCTCGGCCGCTCCGGCACTTTCATAGGCAAAGCCCTGGGTCAGAAACAGCGCCTCGGACATCTCGCCATAGCCGCTGCGCCGGGTGCCTGCGTGCACCGCCCGGGTGGGCTGCTTCCAGTTGTCGCTCATGCCATCTCCTTCGGGCACGAAAAAACCGCCACCGGATCAGGGGGCGGGCATCTGCTGTTTCGCGCTGCACGACCTCTTTAGCGGCATTTTTCACGTGGCCCGCAATCCGGCAACAAATCGCCACGGCAGGATCTGACTAGCCAAGCGCGCCGCACCCGTCAAGCACAACTCCCGCGCCCACCCGTCAACCCCCGCACACTCCCGTCTTTCCATCGGCCCCGTCCAGGCATATGATCGGCCATATTGGAACCGAAAGTCATTTCTTCAGACGGGAACCCGATTGCCATGAAACTTGAATGTCATTGCCTTCCTGCCCTGCCGCCTCTTGCCTGGTTGTGCGAACTGCGGCACGGACAGGAGACCGCCTGCCTGCTGCACGGGCGCGACGTGGAATTCGGCGAGAGCTTCTTTCATGACGGCGCCTGGTGCGGCCCCTTTGCCGAGGGCGGTTTTGCCGATCTGCCGAATTTCGGCAGCGGCGCACGAACCGACGCGCGGGGCATCACCTTCCATCCCCCCGATCATGTGCTCGAAGGGCTGTTTCTCATCACCGAGGAAACAGACGAAGGCCGGCGCCTGTGCATCTCCAATTCGCTTGCCTTCCTGCTGGCCCGCACCGGCAACGAGATCGACAGATCCCGGATCGACTACCTGCCGCTGTTCGCCCGTTCCCTTGCCGGAATCGGCCAGCATTCCCTGCCGCTGCCGATCGCCGGCGGAAAGACGGTAACGCATCACTTCTACCACGCGCTGCGCATCGCCCCGGATCTGATCCCCCATACAGTGATCAAGCACCGGCACGAGGATTTTCACGACTACGAAAGCTTCATCGCCATGTATCGCCGCCATGCGAAGGCGCTCTTTGCCAATGCCGCCGATCCGGCCCGCAAGCGGTGCTACCGGCCGCTCTCGACCCTTTCCACCGGCTATGATTCCACAGCCCTGACGGCCATCGTTGCACCGGTGGGCTGCCGCCGTGCCTTCAGTTTCGGCGAAAGCCGTCCGCGCGGCGGCGTGGTCGAACATGACGGTGGCGAAGAAATCGGCCGGGCGATGGGAATCGAGGTGATCATGCTCGACCGCCTTGCCTATCGGGCCGCCGATGACATGCCGGAACTGGAAACCATGGGGGTCGGGAACGAAATGTCGAGCGCCCGTCATCTGCTGCGTGGCAGCGTCTTCTTGAGCGGCTATTTCTCGGGGGCCCTGTGGGACATTCACTTTGCCGACATCAACGACGAGCTGCGTGCGGCCGATGGCGGCCATACCATGGGCGAAATGCGGCTGCACAACGGTTATGTTCATGCGCCGTTCGGCTTTGTTGCCGGACGCCAGTTGCAGCAGCTGAACGAAATCGGCCTTTCGGAAGACATGAAGCCCTGGCGTCTGTTCACCGATTACGACCGCCCGATCAGCCGGCGCGTGGTGGAAGAGGCGGGCGTTCCGCGCACGGCCTTCGGCCAGAAGAAGAAGGCCGCCGGCGTATTCTACCGCTTCGAGGGGCTGCGGGAAACGATGGCGCCCCGCTCCTACGCCGACTACATGGCATTTCATGAAGCCCACGCCCCCGGGACCGGTGCCCTGGCGCGGCGCCTCAACGCGCTGCGCTACCGGCTGTGGGATCTGAACCATCGCGCGCAGGAAAAGCTGATGCGCATCACGCACAAGAAGTGGCCGTTCCGCGTAAGGATCCCGCTGCTGTTTCCCCAAGTGCCGCGGATTTCGGAAGCATCGCTGCTGTTTCCCTGGGCCGTCAGCCGGATGACGGAAAGATACCGTGCGCATCTTGCCGGATCCGGCTTGCTCCCGGCGGGCAAAAGGGCAAGCATGGCGGCATGTCCGGGACAGGAAAGGAAACCCCATGTCGCGTCAGTATCCGATAGATCTCTACTACTGGCCCACACCGAACGGCTGGAAGATTTCCATTGCACTTGAGGAAATGGATCTGCCCTATGCGGTGAAGCTGGTCGATATCGGGGCGGGCGCGCAGTTCGCCCCGGAATTTCTGAAAATCGCACCCAACAACCGGATACCGGCCATCGTTGATCCGGAAGGCCCCGGCGGCACGCCGGTTGCGCTGTTCGAATCGGGGGCAATCCTGCTGTATCTGGCGCGCAAGACAGGGCGCTTCCTTGGCCGGAACGAACGCGCAAGGATCAGCGTGGAGCAATGGTTGATGTGGCAGATGGGCGGGCTCGGACCGATGGCGGGCCAGGCGCATCATTTTCTGAAATACGCGCCTGCGCTGGAACCGCCGCAGGATATCCCCTATGCCAAGGCGCGCTATCGCAACGAAACCGCGCGGCTTCTGGCGGTGCTTGACCGCCAGTTGGCGCGGGGCGAATATGTGGCCGGCGATTTCTATTCGATCGCCGACATGGCGATCTGGCCCTGGGCCAGCCTGTGGAAGGGGCAGGAACAGACGCTTGACGACAAACCCCATCTGGCGCGCTGGCTCGAAACCGTGGGGGCCCGGCCTGCGGTGCGGCGCGGACGTGCGCTGGCACGCGATCGGCGCGGCGATCCGGGCGCTGACAGGCAGGCACAGAAGGTGCTGTTCGGCCGGCATTCCCCGAAGGGCGCCTGACGGCGCGGCCAGACGCCGGACCGCGATCCCGGATGAGCGGATGCGGCCGGCCGGGCCGGCGGCACCCCCGCCGACATGGGGAAGCATCATCCCTGCAGGCCGCTCACAACCGGCGGCCTGTCCGCTGTTCTGATGTTTGCCGGTTCTGATGTTTGCCGGTGTTTGCCGGCGCGCAGCGCTTCCGGCCCTGTCTCAGACCACGGCTTCCAGTTTTCCCGCAGCCTGACTTTCCAGGGATTGCCTCCGAAGCGCATCCTTCTGCCGCTTGCGCAGGGCGCTCATGCCCAGGATATCGCGCGCCAGGCGGTCGCGCAGCATGATCAGCGCCTCTTCCGGAGCCCGCGCCACCTCGATGATCTGGGCGGTATCGCGATAGCGCAGCAGAAGCACCTTGTTGTGATCGGGCAGGCCCGAAGTGCGATCGATGAACACGCTGCCGATTCGGGAAAACGGCACCCGGCTCAGCACGCGCGCCTGCCCTTTCCGGTTGCGCACCGCTTCGCGCAACTCTCCCCTGACGATATCAACCTGAACTTCATAGCAATGCCCCTGCGAGCCGAACCACAGCAGCAGCACACCCAGTCCCGCCAGCACGATCGACAGACCGTACTTGAACCCCACGATATCTTCGCCGAAGCTTGATCCGGGCATGATCCAGAGGCTGCTTGCGGCCACCACCAGGCTGAATCCGGTCAGCCCCGAGATCCACTGGCTGAACACCGAGGAGGAACGCGGCCGGGCGCCCGAGCGCACGATATAGCCCCAGGGGGTTTCCAGCCCATGGGCGCAATCGCATTCGCGCACCGTCCTGGCCAGGGCCCTGTTGCTCATCATCCCGACCGGACGCTGCTGCAGGATCTGCCCGCCCTGCACCGCCTTCGCCGCCTGTCCGGCCATCGGTTCTTCGACCATCGGCTTTTCGGTATGCTTCGTCTGTGCGCCCATCTGCATGTCTCCACCGTATTGTCGTTGTCCCCGAGGCGCTTCTTCGGATATCCGGCCGCATCTGCCGGCTTCCCGGCGCCCCTCACCTTTGCGATGATTTTCAACCTGAAGAAGATATTTGACCGAATTTGGGCAGGAACGGTTCTTTTGACAGCCCCTCCGCCCAAATCCCGCCATGTTCTGCCGATCCGCCCACGGCATGGATTTCATCGCGGCGTGACGGCATTTCCCCCCCTTGAAACCTTGCGCCACGGGTGTATAAGGCAGCCTTCCTTCCGCGTTACGAACGCCAATCGCGCAACCTCTCGTGGGTGGGCCGCGGAAGGCGATGCCCGCCCTTTGAAGTGCGCCAGACAGAAACGGAGTCAGCATGCCCCTTTACGAGCATGTATTCATCGCGCGCCAGGATCTTTCCGGCGCCCAGGCCGAAGGGCTGATCGAACATTTCGGCAGCATTCTCGCAGACAACGGCGGCAAGGTCGTTCACAGCGAATACTGGGGCCTGAAGACCATGGCCTACAAGATCAACAAGAACCGCAAGGGCCACTATGCCTACATGCGCACCGATGCGCCCGCATCGGCCGTGCAGGAAATGGAGCGCCTGATGCGCCTGCATGACGACGTGATGCGCGCCCTCACCGTGAAGGTGGACGCCCATGAAGAAGGACCTTCGGTCCAGATGCAGAAACGCGAAGAACGCGGCGATCGCCGCGAGCACCGCTGAACGAAAAACATCAGGAAAGGACCGTAAGCCATGGCCATGAAACCATTTTTCCGCCGCCGCAAGGTTTGCCCCTTCTCGGGCGACAACGCGCCCAGGATCGATTACAAGGATACCCGCCTGCTGCAGCGCTACATTTCCGAGCGCGGCAAGATCGTGCCGTCGCGCATCACCGCCGTATCGGCCAAGAAGCAGCGTGAACTGGCCCGCGCCATCAAGCGCGCGCGCTTTCTCGCCCTGCTGCCCTATGTCGTGAAATAAGGAGCCAGGCACATGCAAGTCATTCTTCTGGAACGCGTGGCCAAGCTTGGCCAGATGGGCGATGTGGTCACCGTCAGGGACGGCTTCGCGCGCAATTTCCTGCTTCCTCAGGGCAAGGCGCTGCGTGCGTCCGAGGAGAACATCAGGCGCTTCGAGGCCGAAAAGGCCCAGCTCGAGGCGCGCAACCTCGAAACCCGCAAGGAGGCCGAGGCACTGGCCGGGAAGCTTGACGGCAAGCAGTTCGTGGTGATTCGCTCGGCCTCGGAAATGGGCGCGCTCTATGGCTCCGTTTCCACCCGAGATGCGGCCGAAGCAGCCACTGCCGAGGGGTTCTCGGTCGATCGCAAGCAGATCGTTCTGCAGGCCCCGATCAAGGAACTGGGTCTGCACGAGGTGATCGTGCGCCTTCACCCCGAGGTGGAAGCAACCATTGTTCTGAACGTGGCGCGCTCCGAGGAAGAGGCCGGGCTTCAGGCCTCGGGCAAGTCGATCCAGGAACTGGCGGCCGAGGCCGAGGCCGAGGCCGAGTTCGAAATCGCCGAACTGTTCGAGGACATCGGCGCCGCTGCGGCCGAGGACGAAGAGCTTCTGGGCACCGCACCGGCCGAAGACGCGGGCGAAGCCGGAACTGCAGATACCGAAGAAGACGGCAGCCCCGCAGAGGCGGACAGCAAGGAAGGCTGACCGCTCCGGCCATCCGCCCCCCGGGGGGGCCGCCCGGGCCGGAAACACGAACGAAAGGGGCTGCGTGAATGCCGCGCGGCCCCTTCTTCATTGCGCCCGCCCCGCCCTTCAGCGCGTCTGCCCCCGCTTCGAAACCCGCTGGTTTCCCCCCTTCACCCACGCGGACCACCCGATGTCAAAAGGGCAAAAGGGCGAAAAGGGGGCGGCCCGCAGGCAGCCCCCTTCCCTTCGCGCGGCGCTCGCCCTCCGGTTTTTCCCGGAGGAGTCAGTCTTCTTCGAGCTTCGAAAGCGCCTTCTCCAGCGCTTCCTTGCTCACTTCCTTTTCGCTCACCCTGGCAAGCTCGGTGATGTAATCGATCACCTTGTCCTCGAAGATCGGCGCGCGCAGCTGCTGCTGGACCTGCGGATTCTTCTGCACGAACTCGAAGAACTGGCGCTCCTGACCCGGATAGTTGCGGGCCTGGTTCATGATTGCCTGGGTCATTTCGCTGTCGCTCACCTCGATTTCGGCCTTGCGCCCGAGTTCGGCCAGCAGCAGGCCAAGGCGCACCCGGCGCTCGGCCAGTCTGCGGTGCTCGTCGGTGGGTTCGATCTCGGGGTGATCGTGGCCCTTCACCTCGGGGTTTTCCTCGTGCCACAGCTGATGGGCAATCTGCTTTGCCTCCTGCTCCACCAGCGAGGGCGGCAGATCGAACTTCACCATCTCGTCAAGCTGATCGAGCACGCTGCGTTTCATGATCGCGCGCGCGGCGCCCTTGTATTCCTCTTCCAGCCGCTCGGCGATCTGCGCCTTCAGCGCCTCCAGGTTTTCGGCACCGAACTGCCCGGCCAGATCATCGTTGATCTCGGCCGCCTTCGGCGCCTTGACGGCCTTTACCGCCACGTCGAACACCGCTTCCTTGCCGGCCAGATGCGCGGCCTGGTATTCCTCGGGGAACGTCACCCTGACAGCCACATCATCGCCCGCCCTCACGCCGATCAGCTGCTCCTCGAAACCGGGGATGAAGCTGCCCGAGCCCAGCACCAGCGGATAATCCTCGGCCGCGCCCCCGTCGAAGGGTTCGCCATCCACCTTGCCGACGAAATCGATCACCACCTGATCGCCCTCTTTCGCCTTGGCGCCCTTCTTGCGCTCTTCGAAGGACTGGGCCGTTTCGGCCAGGTTCTTCAGCGCCTCCTCGATCTCACTCTCGCCGGCCTTCACCACCAGGCGTTCGAGCTTCAGCTTCTTCAGATCGGGCTCGGGGATATCGGGCAGCGCCTCATAGGACATCTCGACATCGAGATCCTGACCTTCCTTCCACTCGGCCTCGTTGGCGATCCTGATTTCGGGCTGCTGCGCGGGGCGCTCGCCGCTCGTCTCGAAATGGGTGCTCACGGTCCTGTCGATGGCTTCCTGCAGCGCCTCGCCCAGCATCCGCTGGCCAAACTGCTTCTTCAGCAGGGCCATCGGCACCTTGCCCTTGCGAAAACCCTTCATCTCGATTCCGGGCCGGGCCTCCTTCAGCTTTTCCTCTACCTTCTCGTCCAGCTCCTTCGCGGTAACCTTGAAGGTATAGGCACGCTTCAGACCTTCGTTCAGGGTCTCCTTGACCGTCATCGGGCATTCCTCATAAGTAATGGCCGCGCAGGGGCGCGGCGGGCATGAATTCAAGCGCCCTTCTAGTGGCGCCCCCGCCCGTGCGCAAGGAAAATCAGGCGTTTTCCCCACCCCGGCAGAACCCGCGGCAGACAGGCGGGGCCGGGCGATTGCCCAGACGCAAGGCATGGGCCGGCGCCAGCTCTTTCCGCAGGAGAGTCCATGTTCCTGGTGCGGGTGGAGGGACTTGAACCCCCACGCCTTGCGGCGCCAGAACCTAAATCTGGTGCGTCTGCCAATTCCGCCACACCCGCATCCGGATTCGCCTGCCTGCCCCGGCCCCGGTGCAGGGTGCACACCCCGGCACAGGCGAACGGGGCTTCAATAGCAAGGCGCGCGCCCCGAAACCAGCAGAAATCGGCTCAGCACTCCGCAGGCGGTCGGCGCCCCCCGTTCCGCCCCGGAAATTGTCCATCGGTGCCCCCTTCGCGCCCCATTTGTCTGCCATTCACAGGATGACCGTATCAGAGGTATCAACATGCCATTGGACAAGCCGGAAACCGTTTCGCAAACCGATACAATCGGAGCGGCGCATGCCCTGCCCGCCGGGATCGCCCCCGGCACGGCGGTGATGACGCTTGACGGCCTTCTGCCGGTAGAGCACCTGCTGCCCGGAGACCGGGTGATCACCCGGTGCGGAATTGCGATTCTGCAGGATATCCGCGTGCATGAGGATCCCGGCCCCTGCCTTGCCGTGAGCAATACCGGGCCTGGCCGCCCCCGGGATTCCGTTGCCTTCGGAGCCGGTCAGACGATCCTGCTGCGCGACTGGCGCGCCAGGGCCATGTTCGGCCGGGCAAGCGCCGTTGTGGCGCTGTCGCGGCTTGCCGATGGCGAGGCGGTCGCGCCGGCCGCAACGGCACCGGCCCGCCTGATCGAGCCCGTCTTCGCCACACCGCAGGTGATCTATGCCGGCGGGCTTGAAGTCCTCTGTCCCGGCCTCGAGGCGGAACCGGCCCGCGCGGCCTGAGCCTGCCGCCCGCGCGCCCGGCCCCCCGGCCTGTTGCAGCAGCCCTGCGCCTCTCCTGCCCTTCCGCCCTTTCCGCCTTGCAGCGCATGCTCTGCTGCCGGGTGCGCAACCCTTCTCAAACCGCCAAATCACGCAATACCACCGGCAGGGTTTCGGGAAGATCTTCGGCAATGAGGCCAGGGCCGAAGCGGCGCGCGGCCGCACCATGAAGCCAGGCTGCGGCCCGTGCCGCCGCAAGGGGGGCAAATCCCCGCGCCAGCAGCCCGGCAATGAAGCCCGCCAGCACGTCGCCGGCTCCCGCCGTGGCCAGCCAGGGCGCCGCATGCTCATAGGCGGCAGCACAAAGCACGGGGTCCGCCCCGGGCGCGGCAATCACCGTATCGGGCCCCTTGAAGAGCACCGCACAGCCGGCGCGCACCGCCGCCGCCCGCCCTGCGTCCAGCTTCGAAAAGGCCGGCCCCCGCCGCACCGGCGCGGCAAGCCTTTCGGCCAGATCGGGAAAAAGGCGCGCGAATTCCCCCGCGTGAGGGGTCAGCACACAATCTTCGTGCAGCATCGCGAAAAGCGCCCCGGGGTCCTTGCCCCAGACAGCCAGCGCATCGGCGTCAAGCACTGTCGCACGCCCGTGTTCCAGCGCCACCGGCACCAGTTCCTGCGCCCGTTCCGCCCCCAGACCGGGGCCGAGACAGAGCGCATTGATCCGCCCGTCATCCAGAATCCGCGCCAGCGCTTCGCCATCACCGATCTCGCGCAGCATCACCGCGTCCAGCCGGGCGGCATTCTCGGTCAGCGCCGAATGGGGGCAACCCACCGTCACCAGCCCCGCCCCGAGGCGCAGCGCCCCGCGCGCCGCCAGCCGCGCCGCGCCGCCGCGCCCCGGACCGCCGGCCAGGATCAGCGCATGGCCATGGGTATATTTGTGGGCATCGGGGCGTTTCGCGATATCCGGCCTGACATCCCCCGCCCCGATCAGCCGCACCGGCCTGTCGGTTGCGGCGGCGGCGGCGCCGGCCCAGGCCCCGATCCCGATATCGGATACCACCAGCCGGCCGCAATGGGCCGGCCCGTCGGCAAGGTAATGGCCCGCCTTCGCTGCGTGAAAACTGACCGTCAGCATCACCCGCGGGGCGCCGGCACATCCTGCCCCGGCCCCCGCGCCGTTTTCCGCGCCTCCGCCCAGCACACGGCCGCTGTCGGCACAAAGCCCCGAGGGAATGTCCACCGCCACGCTCCTGACAGCCCCGCTGCCTTCACCGCCCGCATCACGGGCCCTGTTCATCAGGCGGAACCACGCCGAAAGCGCCGGATCCGCGATCGGGCGGGAAAGCCCGGTGCCGAACAGCGCATCAACGATCAGATCGGCGGGCAGATCGGCGGGCAGATCGGCGGGCGGCCCCTCGGCCCCTCGCAGTGGCCCCAGTTCGCGCCAGCGCCGGCAATTCGCCCCCGCATCCGGCGGCAGTCGGCCGGGATCCCCGAACAGAAGCACCTCCACCTCCCAGCCCCATTCCCTCAGCAGGCGCGCGATCACGAAACCGTCGCCACCATTGTTGCCCGGCCCCGCCAGCACCACGGCCCGGTGGGATGTCCGGGCCAGTTCGGGCCACGTGGCAAAGACCGCCGCAACCACCCCGCGCCCGGCCCGTTCCATCAGTTCCAGCCCCGTTACCCGGCCACTCTCGATGGCGGCGGTTTCCACCGCACGCATGGCGGCGGCAGTCAGAAGTTCGGGCATCTGCGGCCTCCGGCGATTCATTTCTGTTTATTTCTTGTGCATGCTGCACATTTTTCAGGCGGTGGCCGGAAATTTTCACGCCCCTCCACCTGCAGGTTACCATAGCCGATTGCGGCCCCCCGGCGAAAGTGATCTGTCAAGGTGAAGTCGCGCACTATCCAGGGGAGTCGCTCGCCATGAAAAAGGTTGAAGCCATCATCAAGCCGTTCAAGCTGGACGAAGTGAAGGAAGCCCTGCAGGATGTGGGCGTGCAGGGGCTTTCGGTGATCGAGGTCAAGGGCTTCGGCCGCCAGAAGGGCCATACCGAGCTTTACCGCGGCGCCGAATATGTGGTGGATTTCCTGCCCAAGGTGAAGATCGAGGTGGTGATGGACGACGACATGGTGGAAGCCGCCATCGAGGCCATCATCGCAGCCGCCCGCACCGACAAGATCGGCGATGGCAAGATCTTCGTCTCGCCGGTAGAGCAGGCGGTGCGCATCCGCACCGGCGAAACCGGCTCCGAGGCGCTCTGAGCCCCGCACCGATCATGCCGGAGGCCCGCGGTGGCCGGCTGTCTTTCCAATCCTTCAAATCCCAATCAGAAAAGAGGGTCACATGAGCAAGGCTGACGTTCTCAAGACAATCAAGGATGAAGACGTTGAATACGTCGATATCCGCTTTACCGATCCGCGCGGCAAGCTGCAGCACGTGACAGTGCTTGCCGATCAGGTGGACGAGGATTTCCTCGAAGACGGCTTCATGTTCGACGGTTCCTCGATCGCCGGCTGGAAATCGATCGACGAATCCGACATGAAACTGATGCCCGATACCGAAAGTGCCTATCTTGATCCGTTCTATGCGGAAAAGACGCTTTGCCTGCATTGCTCGATCCTCGAACCCGATACCGGCGAACCCTATTCGCGCGACCCGCGCGGCACTGCCGAAAAGGCCGAAGCCTATCTCAAGGCCTCCGGCATCGGCGATACCGCCTATTTCGGCCCCGAAGCGGAATTCTTCCTGTTCGACGACGTGCGCTTTGCCGTTGAAATGAACAAGGTCTCCTTCCAGATCGACGCGGTCGATGCCTCGTGGAACACCGATACCGAATACGAGATGGGCAACATGGGCCACCGCCCCGGCATCAAGGGCGGCTATTTCCCCGTGAACCCGGTAGACCACGGTCAGGACATCCGCTCGGAAATGCTTTCGACCATGAAGCGCATGGGCATGAAGGTTGACAAGCACCACCACGAGGTGGCGTCGTGCCAGCACGAACTGGGCCTGATCTTCAATTCGCTGGTCCGCCAGGCCGACGAACTGCAGAAATACAAATACGTGATCCACAACGTGGCCGACGCCTATGGCAAAACGGCCACCTTCATGCCCAAGCCGATCGCCGGTGACAACGGCACCGGCATGCATGTGAACATGTCGATCTGGAAGGGTGGCAAGCCGCTGTTCGCGGGCGACAAATACGCCGACCTCAGCCAGGAGGCGCTGTGGTATATCGGCGGCATCCTGAAGCACGCGAAAACGCTGAATGCCTTCACCAACCCCTCGACCAACAGTTACAAGCGCCTCATTCCCGGCTTCGAGGCCCCGGTGCTGCGCGCCTATTCGGCCCGCAACCGCAGTGGCTGCGTGCGCATCCCCTGGGCCGAAAGCCCCAAGGCCAAGCGCGTCGAGGCCCGCTTCCCCGACCCGGCCGCCAACCCCTATCTTGCCTTCTCGGCACTGCTGATGGCCGGCCTCGACGGGATCCGCAACAAGATCGATCCGGGAGAGCCCTCCGACAAGGATCTTTACGATCTGCCGCCGGAAGAGCTTGAAGGCATCCCCACCGTCTGCGCCAGCCTGCGCGAGGCGCTGGAAAGCCTCGAGGCCGATCACGACTTCCTGCTGGCGGGCGACGTGTTCACCAGGGACCAGATCGACGGCTATCTCGAACTGAAATGGGAAGAGGTCTACGCCTTCGAACACACGCCGCATCCCGTGGAATACAAGATGTATTACAGCTGCTGACAGGCCGCAGCAGCGCACAATCCCGAAAGGGGCGCCGTTCCTGGCGCCCCTTTCTGCGTCGTGCTGCTGTCATGCGCGGCGCCCCCCCTTCGTCATGGCCCCGCTCCTTCATTCCTTCATCCCGGACGAAACACCCCGGGGCCGCTGCGGCAGCGCCCCGCAACACCCCGCAGCGGCCCGTCCCCGGCCACTCAGGTTCCGGGTGCGAAAAATCCCGCCTCCGGCCCCGCCGCGGCATTTTCCAGAAGCGCACGGGCATGTTCGGCCACCGACCGGAACACCATCACCGTGAAGGCACCTTCGCCCCAGTGCCAGATACCTGCCGGAATCTGCGCCAGCCGCGTGCGGCGCATCTCGCCCGGCCCGAGCGCCCCCATGTCGGCGGGGGAAAGGCGCGCCAGCACCTCGCGTGCATGGGGGCCGGCAACCGTGAACAGCACCCGCGCGTCCGACACATCGGCCACCAAGCCGGAGCCCTTTCCGAAAGCCTTGCGCGCCGCCGCCAGCGCCGCCGCCACATCCCCGCGCGGCATGAAAAGCATCACCTCGTCAGGGGCCATCCAGGCCACGACCCTTTCCCCTTCCCGCAGCATGGCCCGGCGCCCGGGCAGCGAAAGCCCCACGGCCGCCTTCACCGCCCGCCGCAGCCCCGCTCTGCCCGGATCCCCCTTCAGCGTGACCATGCCGCAGGGCGGTGCCGGGGCCAGTCGCGCGATCGGCTGATGGTCATGCATGCTGACGCTCTCCCTGCGGATCAAGAAATACCGGATCGGTGATACGCGCCTTCACCGGCGCTCCGCCCCGGTTCGAGAATTCCAGCACCTCGCCCATGCGTTCGGGGCCGCGCGCGATCAGCCCAAGGGCGATGCCGCGCCCGAGCGTGGGCGAGAAATAGGTTGATGTCACCCGTCCCTGGGTAGCGCGCCGGCCATATGCGTTGGTGCCCTCGGCCAATGCATAGGCACCCTCGGGCAGCACCGAGCCATCCGGCGTTTCCAGCCCCACAAGGCGCCAGCGTTCCGGATCATGAAACAGCGGGCGCGCCAGCCCCCGCTTGCCGATGAAATCGGCCTTCTTCTTCGAAACCGCCCAGGACAGCCCCAGATCAAGCGGCGTCACCGTGCCGTCGGTTTCATCGCCGATCATGATATAGCCCTTCTCGGCACGCATCACATGCAGCGCCTCGGTGCCATAGGGCGTGGCAGAGAATTCGGCCCCCGCCTCCAGCAGCGCCTGCCACAGCGCCAGCCCCTGCCCCGCCGGCACCGCGATCTCGAAAGACAGTTCGCCCGAGAAGCTGATACGGAAGATCCGCGCATCGAAACCCCCAAGCCGCCCCTCGCTCCAGTGCATGAAGGGCAGGGCCGCGCGGCTCACGTCAATTCCTCCGAGCCTTTCCAGAACGCTGCGCGCATTCGGACCCACCACCGCGATCTGGGCGTATTGCTCGGTCAGATTGAGCGTGTGCACATCGAGATCCCACCATTCGCACTGCAGCCAGTCCTCCATATGGGCATGCACATGCTCGGCCCCGCCGGTGGTGGTGTGGCAAAGGAAGCTCTGCTCGTCGAGCCGCGCCACCACGCCGTCATCCATCAGAAAACCGTTTTCGTTGCACATCAGCCCATAGCGGCAGCGGCCCACCGGCAGGGTGCTGATCATGTTGGTATAGACGAGATCCAGAAACTTCCCCGCATCGGGACCGCAGACCAGGATCTTGCCCAGTGTCGAGGCATCGAGCAGGCCAAGGCTTTCACGCGTGGTCCGCACTTCGCGCTGCACCGCATCGGCACGGGTTTCGCCCCCGCGGCGATAGCAATAGGGCCGCCGCCACTGGCCCACGGGTTCGAAATCGGCGCCGTTTTCCTCATGCCATCCCTGAAGCGGGGTGCGGCGCAGGGGCTGGAACAGCTCGCCACGCGCCTCGCCCGTGACGGCGCCGAAGGAAAGCGGCGTGTAGGGCGGGCGAAAGGTGGTGGTTCCGGTTTGCGGAACGGGCCGGCCCAGGGTATCGGAAAGCACCGCGATTCCGTTGATATTACTCAACTTTCCCTGATCGTTCGCCATGCCCAGCGTGGTATAGCGCTTGGTATGCTCGACGCTTTCGTAGCCCTCCCCCGCCGCCTGGACGATATCTGACAGTTTCACGTCATTCTGGAAATCGATCCACATCTTCATGCGCGCCTTCGCTCCGGCCCGAGCGGGCATCTGCCATACCGGCAGAAGTGGCGCTTCGTCGCACTCCTGCGCCCCGGGCACACGCTTGCGAGGGGGGCGAAAACCCGTTTCCCTTGCCGCCCTCCTCCCGGCACTGTCGGCATCTTCCAGCACCGCCTGCGTCTGCATCCGGCCGTTGGCCGTGCCCGCCGCAATCACGAAACCCGCGCCATCGGCGCCGCGCGGCGGGCGCGCCGGATCGGGGCGGAAGAAGGCCCCGTCGGCATCCCACAGCAGCTTTCCGGCGCAATGCGACCACAGATGCACCACCGGCGACCACCCCCCCGACATGGCAAGGCAGTCGCAGGCGATTTCCTCGCCCGCGCCGCCGGCCCCCTCCTGCAGCCCCACGATGACGGAGCGCAGGCGCCTTCCGCCCTTCGTGGCCACGATGGCACGCCCCTCAAGCACCGGGATCCCGGCCTCGCGAACCGCCTGCGGCAGGGCGCCGGTAACAGCGGAGCGGGCATCGACCACGGCCGCAACCGTTCCTCCTCCGGCCGCGCGGACCGCCAGCGCCGTGCGATAGGCATTGTCGTTGTTGGTCACGATTACCACGCGCCGGCCGGCCATCACCCCCCAGTTTTCAAGGTAATCGCGCACCGCGCTGGCCAGCATCACCCCGGGTCGGTCATTGCCGGGAAAGGCCAGCGGGCGTTCGATGGCGCCGGTGGCGGTGATGATGCGGCGCGCCCGGATGCGCCACAGGCGGTGGCGCGGGCCGCGGGCCTCTTCGGGGGGCAGGTGATCGGCCAGGCGCTCGCAGGCCAGCGCATAGCCATGATCATGAACCCCGGCTAACGAGCACCGCCTTCTAAGAACGACATTTTCCATGTTTTCAAGCTCATGGAGAACACCATTGATCCACCTTTCCGCCGGCATCCCGGCGATTTCCGCCCCATCCACCGGCGCCCGGCCGCCCCAGTGCGGGGTTTGCTCCACAAGCAGCACCCGCGCCCCCGCACGTCCGGCGGCAAGCGCCGCCTGCAGCCCGGCGATGCCGCCACCGGCCACCAGCACATCCACATGAACATGGAAATGTTCGTATCGGTCGGGATCGCGGGCCCCCGGATCGGGTGCGCGCCCAAGGCCGGCGGCACGCCGGATCAGGGGTTCGAACAGATGCTTCCAGGCGGGGGCTGGAAACATGAATGTCTTGTAATAGAAACCTGCCGAAAGGAAGCGGGCGAAAAGGCCATTGATGGCCCCGATATCGAAACCGAGACCGGGCCAGTGATTCTGGCTGCGGGCAACAAGACCCTCGAACAGTTCGATGCCGGTGGCGCGGCGATCGGGCTCGAAGCGGTCATCCGTGCCGATTTCCATCAGGGCATTGGGCTCTTCCGCGCCCGATGCCAGCAGACCGCGGGGGCGATGATACTTGAAGCTGCGGCCCAGCAGCACCCGATCATTGGCCAGAAGCGCCGAAGCCAGAGTATCGCCCGCATAACCCCCCAGAACCTGACCGTTGAAACGGAAGGCAAGCGGGCGGCTGCGATCGAGGAACCGGCCTCTGCCGGAAATGCGGTGGCTCATGGCAGCCCCTCCCATTCGGGACGTTTCCGGCGGATCCGGCGGACAAGATCCGCCGGCGGCGCCTCTGTCCGGGCGGGATAGGTTCCGAAGACTTCAAGCGTGTCCGTGGCGCGCGCGGCAATGAACCACTTGCCGCAGCCCATGGCATGGCGCCAGCGCTCGAAATGAACGCCCAGAGGGTTCCTGCGGGCAAACATGTAGGCTTCGAATTCCACGTCCGAGGCTTCGGGGCCGGCACGTTTCAGGTGGGCTTCGCCGCCCGGCGCCAGCTCGGTTTCATCGGCGGCGATGCCGCAATGGGGACAGGTGAGGATCAGCATCGGGGAATGTTCCTGCCGGGGCCGGTGCGGCGGGGGCTGTCTGCCTCCGCCGCACCGGGAATATTCCGTTCTGGATAAAGGGAAACGGCTGCCGTCTGCATCAGTGGGCTACCCCCGCGGCAACGCTTTCATCGATGAACCGGCCCTCGCGGAACCGCGACAGGGAAAAGGGCGCGGCCAGGGGGCCGGGGGCATCGTTGGCTACAAGCTCGGCCATGGCCCAGCCCGAGCCGGGAATGGCCTTGAAGCCGCCGGTGCCCCAGCCACAGTTGACATAGCAGCCGGCAAGCGGGGTTTTCGACAGGATCGGAGAGCGGTCACCCGTCATGTCGACGATGCCGCCCCACTGGCGCATCATGCGCAGGCGGCCGATGGCCGGGAAGGTTTCGCACAAGGCACGCACGGTTTCCTCGATGTGGTGAAAGGAACCGCGCTGCGTGTAGTTGTTGAAACCGTCGGCGCCGCCGCCGATCACCAGTTCACCCTTGTCGGATTGCGAAATGTAACCGTGCACGGTGTTGGCCATCACCACCACGTCAAGCATCGGCTTCACGGGTTCGCTGACCAGCGCCTGAAGGGCCACGCTTTCGATCGGCAGGCGGAAGCCCGCCATTTCCGCGAGACGCCCCGAATGCCCCGCGACCACCAGCGCAAGCCTGTTGCAGCGGATCGTGCCGCGGCTGGTATTGACAGCGCTGACACGCCCGCCCCGGCTTTCGATTCCGGTCACCTCGCATTGCTGGATGACGTGCATGCCCATTCCCGAGCAGGCGCGCGCATAGGCCCAGGCCACCGCATCGTGGCGGGCGGTGCCGCCACGGGGCTGCCAGAGCGCGCCCAGAACCGGATAGCGGGGGCCATGGATATTGATCATCGGCACCAGTTCCCTGACCCTTCGGGGAGAGATGAATTCGGTGCTCACCCCCTGCAGAGCGTTGGCCTCGGCAATGCGCAGATAGCCGCGTTTCTCGTGTTCGGTCTGGGCCAGCATCATCACGCCGCGGGGGCTGAACATCACATTCATGTTCAGATCGCGGCTCATGGTTTCATAGAGCGAGCGGGCCTTTTCGTAGATGGCGGCTGAGGGATCCTGAAGATAGTTCGAGCGGATGATGGTGGTATTGCGACCGGTATTGCCGCCCCCGAGCCAGCCCTTTTCCAGCACCGCCACATCGGTGATGCCGTGGTTCTTTCCAAGGTAATAGGCGGTAGCAAGGCCATGCCCTCCCGCGCCCACGATCACCACGTCATAAGCTGCCCTGGTCTCGGGGTTTTCCCATACCCGCGGCCAGCCACGATGCAGGCGCAGCCCTTCGCGCAAGATTGCCCAGGCGCTGTAGCGTCTCATGGCGATCCTTTCCCGCTTCCGGCCGAAGCCGCAACATGCCACGCTTCCCTTGTGAAGCAGGGTCAAGTCTGGGCCATGACGGGAAGCGGCACAATGGGGAAAAATGCGACACCCGCCCCGGCGGCACTGACACAGGCGTGATCGGCTGCGGCGCTATCCCCTCTTTCACCCGGTATCGATAGGCGCTAGATGACGGGGCAGAAGACAGGAGAACCCGCATGACGTTCTGGCCCTATGCCGTTGCCCTCGCCGCCCTGGTTGCGCTGCTGATGCTGCTTGCGCTTCTGCGCAGACAGGCCGATGCGCAGAACGACGCGCAAAGCAGCGTCGAGATCTACCGCGAACAGCTGCGGACCATAGACCGCGACGTGGCGCGCGGTGCGCTCGGCCCTGAAGAGGCAGAGCGCGTGCGCCGGGAAGTTTCGCGCCGCCTGCTGGCCGCCGACAAGGAAGCCCGTCAGGCACGGACGGCCGCCGTTGTTCCGCGCGGTGTCAGCCTTGTTGCGGCCCTTGCCCTGGTCGCGCTGGTGCTCGGGGGATCGGCCTTCCTCTACAGCCGGCTCGGCGCGCCCGCCTACCCCGACCTGCCGCTTGCCAAGCGCCTCGAGATCGCCGATCAGATCTACCGGAACCGCCCCTCGCAGGCCGAGGCCGAAAAGCGGATCGGGCGGCAGGAGCCATTGCCACCGCCACCTGATGCCGATCCGAAATATCTTGAACTGATGGAAAGGCTGCGCACCGTGATCAGGCAGAACCCCGATGATCTGCGGGGGCTGAAGCTGCTGGCGCGCAACGAAGCCGCGCTTGGGAATTTCCGCGCCGCCTATGAGGCCCAGAGCCGGATTGTCGAAATCACGGGGCCGGAAGCCACCGCCAACGATCACGCCGAACTGGCCGAACTGATGATTCTTGCCACCAATGGCTATGTCTCGCCCGAGGCCGAGCAGCAGTTGCGCACGGCCCTGAACCGCGATCCCCAACACGGGCTTGCACTCTACTATTCCGGGTTGATGTTCGCCCAGAACGAACGCCAGGACATCGCCTTCCGGATCTGGCGTCAGCTGCTCGAAAAAAGCCCCCCCGATGCCCGCTGGATCCCCCAGATCCGGGCCCAGATCATGGAAATGGCGGAAATTGCCGGGGTAAATTATCAACTGCCGCCACAACCCGGCGCCGGCCCCGGCATTGCCGGCCCGAGCCGCGAAGATATCGAGAACGCCGCCGGGATGAGCCCCGAGGAACGTCAGCAGATGATTCGCGGCATGGTCGGCCGGCTGGCGGAAACCCTTGCCACCGAAGGCGGCCCGCCCGAGAAATGGGCACAGCTGATCGGTGCCTATGGCGTGCTTGGCGAAACCGGGCGCGCGGCGGAAATCTGGGCCGAAGCCCGGGAACGCTTTGCCGATCAGCCCGAGGGTCTGGCCCTGATCCGCACCGCCGCCCGACAGGCCGGGGTAGCCGAGTGACCTTTGACGAGATCGGCAGATTTGCCGACGCCCTGCCCCCGGCAGGCCCGCTGATCGGACTCGATCTGGGGGAAAGAACGATCGGCATCGCCATATCCGACGGCCTGCGCAGCACCGCCACCCCGCTTGAAACCATCCGCCGGCGCAAGTTCTCGGGAGATGCCGCGCGGTTGCTGGAAATTGCCGCCGGACGGGACGCGGGGGGCATCGTGCTGGGTCTGCCGCGCAACATGGACGGCTCGGAAGGACCGCGCTGCCAGTCCACCCGCGCCTTCGCGCGCAACCTTTCGCGCCTCACCGATCTGCCGATCACATTCTGGGACGAGCGTCTTTCCACCGTGGCCGCCGAACGCGCCCTGCTCGAAGCCGATACCTCGCGCCGCCGCCGTGCCGAGGTGATCGACCATGTGGCTGCCGCCTATATCCTGCAGGGCGCGCTTGATCGCCTGGCCAATCTGAAAGGCACTTCCCGATGAGCGACGACGGCAATGACGCCATCTGGCAGCGCGCAGAGCCCGACAGCCCCTGTGTGCGCATCTGCCTGCTGCATCCCGAAGCGGGAATCTGCACGGGCTGCTACCGCACCGGCGATGAAATCGCCGCCTGGCCCCACCTTGCTCCCGAAGCCCGCCGCGCCCTGCTGGCCGAACTGCCTGCCCGCGCGGCCCGCCTGCGCCGGCGGCGCGGCAGGCGCAGGCCCGCTCCGCCGGAAAGCTGAGCGCCCCCACCCCCACAAGCACCACGCGGCCCTTCGGACGCACCCCGGGCCGCCGCAGCCCGCGCCTCAGTAGCCAAGCGCACGGCGCAGCATGTTGCCCGCCACCAGGATCAGGAATACCGCGAACACCCGCTTGAGCGGCTTCGGATCAAGCCGGTGCGCAAGCCGCACGCCAAGCGGGGCCGTGATCAGCGTCATCATCACCACCACCATGAAGGCGGCCAGGTTGACCGCCCCCACCGTAAGCGGCGGACGCGCCTCGGGCGGGATGTCCACAAGCAGGAAACCGATCACCGAGGGCACGGCGATCAGCCCGCCGAACCCGGCCGCGGTGGCCACCGCCTTGTGAATTGGCTTGCCGTGCAGCACCATCAGCGGCACCCCGAATGACCCCCCGCCGATCCCCATCAGGGTGCTGAGAAACCCCACCACCACCGACAGCCCCAGCCGCAGGGCGCCTTTCGGCATCTCGCCGGCGATGCTGCGTTCGATGCGGCCGAACCCCATCCACAGCCCGATCAGCATGCCAAGCACGCCAAAGATCGCCTGCAGCGCCGGGGTGCGCAGCGCCGCCACTGCCAGCACTCCCAGAACCGCACCAACCGCAATTCCCGGCGCCCATGTGCGCAATACGCTCCAGTCCACCGCGCCGCGGCGGCCATGGCTCAGCACCGAGCGCGCCGAGGTAACGATGATCGTCGCCAGCGAGGTGGCAAGGCAGATCTGCATCAGATAGGGGCTGTCATGGCCCAAAGCCGAAAAGACATGATAGAAGGCCGGCACCAGCACGATCCCGCCCCCCACGCCCAGCAGCCCCGCCAGCACCCCGGCAACGCCTCCGACAACTGCCAGCACCGCAATCAGCGGCAGAAGTTCCGCGATTTCCATGTCATTCCTTTCCCGCCATCCCGGCCCGCCCGTCGTCTTGCCCCGGCGACAGAGATGTCACCGCCTCCAGCGCCGCGTCCAGCACCTCGAGCCCCGCCCCCGGGCGCCGCGCGCCCTCGCTCAGCAGCCGCCGCCAGCTGCGTGCGCCGGGGCGACCGGCGAACAGACCCAGCATGTGGCGGGTAATATCGTGCAACCGCCCGCCTGCTGCCAGGTGGCGCGCAATATGGGGGCGCATTTCCTGTGCAATGTCCACGGGGGTCCGCGCCGTTACCGGCTGGCCGAAAACCGCATGATCCGCCCCAAGCAGGATATCGGCCGGCCGCTCGTAGGCCGCGCGCCCGATCATCACCCCGTCAAGCCCGGCCTCAAGAAAGCCGCATGCCTGTTCCAGCCCGCCGATGCCGCCGTTGATGGCAACATGCAGATGTGGAAAAGCGCGCTTCATCTCGAGCACCAGGCCATGATCAAGTGGCGGAACGGTGCGGTTTTCCTTCGGAGAAAGCCCCCTGAGCCAGGCCTTGCGCGCATGGATCTGAAAACGCGACACCCCCGCTTCCGAAACCCGGGCCAGAAAATCCGGCAGAATCGCACGCGGCTCCTGCTCATCCACGCCGATGCGGCATTTCACGGTGACCTCGATGCCTTCCGCCGCCCCGATCATTGCCGCCACGCATTCGGCCACCAGCCCGGGCTCCTTCATCAGCACCGCACCGAAGGCACCCGACTGCACCCGATCGGACGGGCAGCCGACATTGAGGTTGACTTCGCAATAACCCGCCCCGGCCGCCAGCCGTGCCGCCGCGGCCAGTTCCTCTGGATCGCTGCCGCCAAGCTGCACCGCCACCGGCTGTTCGGCCGGGTCGAAATCAAGCAGGTGCAGTGCCCTTCCCCGCACCAGCGCCGGGGCCGTCACCATTTCGGTGTAAAGCAGCGTGCGCGCGCTCATCAGCCGGTGGAAATAGCGGCAGTGGCGGTCGGTCCAGTCCATCATCGGCGCCACCGAAAGACGCGCCGCCGCCCTCACCGCCTGCCGGTCCGGAACCTGCCCTGCCATTGCCGATCGCCCGCCTTCTGCCATTCCCGCGCCCTCCCGAGGCGCGTTATGGCGAAAAAAACGCCCGGGGAAAAGCCGGCTCGCGATCGGCCCGGAGCGCGGACCGGCGCGATCAGGCAGCAGGGGTGGCTTCAGGCCCCGGCCCCGCGGCCCCCCCTTGTCTGCCGCTGCAGGCCTTTCCCCCCTTTCCGGCACCGGCGGCCATTGTCTCCGCGCCGGACTGCCCGGAGGCAGCGCCCCCCGCGCCGCCCTCGGCCGTCAGCGCCTCGACCGCCTGATGCTGGGACAGGAACACCCGCCCCGAGAGCGCCTCAAGGAAGTGGGTGCGTTCGAGGCGATCCATCACCGGGCCCTTCACCTCGCTCAGATGCAGCTTCACGCCAAGGCTTTTCAGCCGCTCGTTGATCGCTTCAAGGGATTCAAGCGCGCTCATGTCGATCTCGTTTACCGCGGGGCACATCAGCACCACATGCCTGAGCGCCTTGTTGCCGACCACGCGATCGTAGATGTAATCCTCCAGAAACCGCGCATTGGCGAAATAGAGGCTTTCATCCACCCGGATGGTCAGGATTTCCGGAGTGGTTTCCACCCTGTGGCGCAGAACATTGCGGAAATGCTCGGTGCCCGGCACCCGGCCCACCTCGGCGATATGGGGGCGGGATGTCTTGTAGAGATAGAGCAGGATCGAGATCAGAACCCCGGCCGAAACCCCGGCCTCCACGCCAAAACCGAGCGTGATCAGGATGGTGGCCGCCACGGCGGCGAAATCGGCCCTGGAATAGGCCCAGGTGCGCTTCAGGATCGAGAAATCCACCAGCGAAAGCACCGCCACGATGATGGTGGCGGCCAGGGTCGCCTTGGGCAGGAAATACAGCAGCGGGGTGAGGAACAGCGCCGCCAGCAGGATGCCGGCAGCGGTGAAGGCACCGGCGGCCGGGGTTTCGGCCCCGGCGTCGAAATTCACCACCGATCGGGCGAAGCCGCCGGTAACCGGATAGCCGCCCGACCCCCCGGCGGCAATATTGGCGGCACCAAGCGCGATCAGCTCCTGGTCGGGGTTGATACGCTGGCGGCGCTTGGCAGCCAGCGTCTGCGCCACCGAGATCGATTCGACAAATCCGATGACCGAGATCAGCACCGCCGAGCCTGCAAGGCTGGCCCACAGATCAAGGTCGAAGGACGGCAGGCCGAGAGGCGGCAGGCCGCTCGGGATATCGCCCACGATCGCCACGCCGGCGCTGTCCAGACCGAAACCCGCAGTGATCAGCGTGGTTGCCACCACTGCCCCCACCGGCCCGGCCTTGGTCAGGATGTCGGCCGTGCGCGGCCTTGCTCCACGCGCCAGCAGCACCGGCTTCAGCCCCTTCCTGATCCAGAACAGGAAGGCCGTGGCCGACACCCCGATCAGCAGTGTGGGCCAGTTCACCTCGGGCAGATGGGCCCAGAGCGAAACCACCAGCTGATAGAGATTGTGGCCATGCGCCTTCACCCCGAGAATGTGTTTCAGCTGGCTGGTGGCAATGATCAGCCCGGAAGCGGTGATGAAACCGGCAATTACCGGATGGCTCAGGAAATTGGCAAGGAAACCCAGCCTGAATATCCCCATCAGCAAGAGGAAAAGCCCCGAAAGGAACGCCAGCGCCATGGCCGCAGCGGCATAGGCGGCCGGATCATCAAGCCCCAGGTTGCCGATCGCGGCTGCCGTCATCAGCGAAACCACTGCTACCGGCCCCACCGCCAGCACCCGGCTTGTGCCGAACACCGCATAGGCCACCAGCGGCAGGATCGAGGCATAGAGCCCCGCCTCGGCCGGCAGCCCCGCCAGCAGCGCATAGGCCAGCGACTGCGGAATCAGCATGATGGTGACAATCACCGCGGCAACCGCATCGTTGGTGAAAGTATCGCGGTTGTATGTGGCCCCCCATTCGAGAATGGGGAAGTAGCGGCGCAGACTTGCGGGAACGCGCAGGGTGGGTTTCATCACATGTTCTTCTGTTCTGTTTCGAAAGGGGCATCCGGCCGGGCCGGTGCTTCAGCCCTGTTCCTTCACCGTAATCCTGTCGGGGCGTGCCAGCCATTCCCTGCCCCGCAGCATTGCCTTCCAGTAGATCGGCGGCAGTATCCTTTCCTTCAGGAGCCACGCCGCGCGGCTTGGTTTCTGGCCATTGATCACGAATTTCGGAAAGCTTGGCAGCAATTTGCCGCCATAACCGAACTCGGCCAGCACGATCTTGCCGCGCTCCACGGTAAGGGGGCACGAGCCATAGCCGTCATAGGCGCTGGTTGCCGGGCGGCCGGCGATGGCGGCCACCAGGTTGTCGGCCACCACGGGAGCCTGCTTGCGCGCGGCGGCCGCCGTCTTGGCATTGGGGGCATTCATCACGTCACCAAGCGACCAGATGTTGTCGTATTGCGTATGGCGCAGGGTTTCCTTGTCCACATCCACCCAGCCGGCGGCATCGGCCAGTGGCGAAACCCGGATGAAATCCGGCGCCACCTGCGGCGGGCAGACATGAATCACGTCGAATTCGATTTCCACGCGCTCCTTGTCGCTGTCGGGCTGCGTCACTTCGAAGGTGGCCTTTTTCGCCGCCCCGTCGATGGCCACGAGATTGTTGAAGAAACTGAGCCGCGCGTCGTAGCGCTCGATGTATTGCATCAGTGCCGGTACATATGCCTCGACCCCGAACAGCACCCCGCCGGCATTGCGGAAATCCACCTCTATATCCTTCAGAACTCCGGTGCGCTGCCAGTGATCGGCCGAAAGATACAGCGCCTTCTGCGGCGCGCCGGCGCATTTGATCGGCATCGGCGGCTGGGTGAATACCGCCCGGCCCTGCCTGAGCCCCTGCACGAGCTTCCAGGTGTAAGGGGCCAGATCGTAACGGTAATTCGATGTCACGCCGTTCTGGCCAAGCGTTTCGGCAAGCCCCTCGACCGCATCCCAGTCAAGCTTCAGGCCCGGGGTAACGACAAGATGATCGTATTTCACCACCCGGCAGCCATCAAGGATCACCGCGTCATTCTGCGGCTCGAAGGCGGCTACGGCCGACTTGATCCAGTGCACGCCCGGCGGAATCAGCGAAGCCATGGTGCGCGCGGTTACCTCCGGATCGAACACCCCTGCCCCCACCAGCGTGAAACCCGGCTGATAGTAATGCACATCGGCCGGGTCGATCAGTGCGATCTCAAGGTCGGGCTTGCGGGCGCGCAGGCTGGAAGCCACGGCAATACCGCCGGCGCCGGCGCCCACGATCACCACGTCAAACCGGGCATCACCCGTATCGGTAGGAGTCTTGCCGCCATTGAGGATACGGCGCACCACGCCGCCCATGTCATAGCCCGCCGCCTTGGTGGTGGCGAGGATCTCGGTCGGTTTCATGCGCCCCGCCTGCGCCAGCGACCACAGGGTAGTGGTGCGGGTGCCGGTGCGGCAATAGCCGAAGATCGGCTTGGGCAGTTCCAGAAGCGCCTTGCGGAAGGCCTCTACGTCCTCGTCCGAGACCATCCCGCCGCGGATCGGGATCCAGCGGGTTTCCAGCCCTTCCTGCCTGGCAACCTTTTCGATCTCGTCGAAATTGGGCTGATCGGGGGCCTCTCCGTCGGGGCGGTTGCAGATGATCGCACGGAATCCCGCCTCCTTGATGGCTTTCACATCCCCGGGCGTGATCTGCGGGGCTACGGAAATCTCCTCACTGATCCTGCGAATATCCATGCGCGCGTTCCCTCTTCTTGCATGTCCTTCTGCATGACTGAAATGGCCGGGGGCACCTGTCTGCCCCCGGCCTTCCCCCGTGCGGGGATCAGAGCTTGTTGACCGGCACCTTCAGGAACACGTCGCCCTGTTCGTCCGGCGGCGGGAATTCACCCGCCCGCATGTTGACCTGAAGCGACGGAATGATCAGGCGCGGCATGGCAAGCTGGGCGTCACGCTCCTGGCGCATCCTCACGAATTCCTCTTTCGTGGTGCCCTTTCCGAAGTGGATGTTATGCTCCTTTTCCTCCTTCACTGTGGTTTCCCACATGATCTCGCGCCCGCCGGGGGCGTAATCGTGGCACATGAAAAGGCGCATCTCGTCGGGCAGAGCCAGGATCTTCTGGACGCTGTCGTAAAGCTGGCCGGCATCGCCACCGGGAAAATCGGCCCGTGCCGAGCCGCCGTCGGGCATGAACAGCGTATCCCCCACGAAGCAGGCATCGCCGATCACATGGGTCATGCAGGCGGGCGTGTGGCCCGGGGTATGCATGGCAAAGCCCTTCAGGGAGCCGATCTCGTAGGTATCGCCGTCTTCGAACAGAATGTCGAACTGGCTGCCGTCACGCTGGAATTCGGTGCCTTCGTTGAACACCTTGCCGAACACGTCCTGCACGATGGTAATGTTCTTGCCGATGGCTATCTTGCCGCCCAGCTTTTCCTGGATATAGGGCGCGGCCGACAGGTGATCGGCGTGCACGTGGGTCTCGATCTGGATCACCAGTTCAAGATCGTTCCTGCGAATGAAATCAATGATCTTGTCGGCCTGCTCATAGGCGGTGCGACCGGCCGCATAATCAAGATCGAGCACCGAATCCACCACCGCGCAGGCATTGGAATCGGGATCCTTCACCACATAGGAAATGGTGTTGGTGTCTTCGTCAAAGAAACCGGTGACTTCGGGCTTGATGCTCATGTCAACCGGATATGTTCTGGCTGTGTCCTTCATTCTTGTGTCCTCCTTCTCGGATACTGTCGGGCCGGGCCGGAGCCGGTCAGGGCGCAATCCGGGCGGCCATGGTCTGTTCGCGGCGTTTCAGGATCAGGCGGGCAACCAGAATGCCCGCCAGAAGCGAAGCGACAAAGATCAGCACATCGGCATTCAGCGTACCGATCACCGGCAGGGCTCCGCCGGGACAGAAACCGCTGATGCCCCAGCCGATACCGAAGATCGCCGCGCCGCCCAACAGTCGGGCGTCGATCACCCTGCTGGTCGGCAGATAGAAGCGATCTCCCAGCAACGGGCGCGGGCGCCCCAGCACCAGCCGGTAGCCGATGAAGGTGATCGCCAGAGCCCCCGCCATCACGAAGGCCAGGCTTGGATCCCATACCCCTGCCACATCGAAGAAGTTGACCACCTTCGCCGGGTTGCCCATGCCCGATATGGCGATCCCGAGACCGAATACAAGGCCGATCACGTAAGCGGCAATCAGACGCATTCCTCAGCCCCCCAGTACATGGCGCATCACGTAAACCGTAAGCGCGGTTGTCGCCATGAAGGTCAGCGTGGCGGCTATCGAACGGCGCGAAAGCCGTGCCATCCCGCAGACCCCGTGGCCCGAGGTGCAGCCCGACCCGACCGTTACACCGATCCCCACCAGAAAGCCGCCGAGCACCTGCCAGGGCACGTTCGCCACCGACTGGATCGGCGGCATCTGCCCGGCAAGCAGGAAATAGAATGCCGGCGCACTGATCATTCCGAGCAGGATCATCACCCGCCAGCCCCAGTCGCGCGCGCCAGCCGGAAACAGCACCCCCGCCAGAATGCCGGTGGCCCCCATGATACGGCCGTGAAACAGCATCAGCGCCACCGAGGCAAGCCCGATCAGCACGCCGCCCAGAAGGGCCGCGTAGGGGGTGAATGCGGTGGTCATGTCGCTCATGTCCGCCCCCCTTCTGCCATGCGCCGCTCATTGCTCCGCCACTCCGTCCGCCATGCGGCCCTTGCCGTTGCCGTATTGCCTGATCCTGCCAGAACCGCCGGCAGGAATGCGCTTGTTCCCCCCGTGCACGGAAGGAACAACGCCGCCCCCCCCGCCGCACAGGCCCAGATGATGATCTCGGGCATGATTTGCGTTTCCTTGCATTTTCGAATCCGTTCGCCAGGCCATTATATATGCAAAAAAATGAATTTGTCATGCTTTTTTTGTGCAACCCCGTGCCCGGCCCCGCCGGGCCTCCGGACCGCGCGCCCACAACCGTCCGTTCAGACGGGTTTCAGGCCGATCTTGCCAGCTTCTCCAGTTCGCAGCGGGCAATGATCCGCACCTCGCCACGCGCGGCCTCGATCCAGCCGCGCCGGCGGAATTCCTGCAATTGGCGCGAGATCACCTCGCGTGCGGTGCCCAGTTCTGCCGCAAGATCATGATGGGTGGCGCGAACCGTGCTGGTCTCGTCGGCCAGGCTCAGCAGCCGCTGTGAAAGCCGGCTGTCCACCCTGCGAAAGGCAACATCCCTGACCACGGAACCAAGCTGCACCAGACGCAGGGAATAGGTATCGATGACAAATCTCCGGAACGGGGCGCTTTCCCCCATCAGCTGGTCGCACAATACGGGCGGAACGGCCGCAACCTGCACCGGCGTTTCGGCAATGCCTTCGATCACGCCTTCCGCGGTATTGCTTCCGTGCGGCACCTGATAGGTCGAGGGCATCACGCAGGCCTCTCCCGCGTGAACCCGGAACAGAACGATCCTGTGTCCGCAGCCGACCGATTGCAGAACACGCATGTCGCCCCTGATGATGAACAGCAGGTTTCCGACTGCCCTTTCGGCGTCGAACACCTTTTCGCCCGGATCGACATTCATCACCCGCGTGCCGGCCAGCAACCGGTTTCGCACATCGTCATCAAGCCCGGAAAGGGCCCGGAAATTCTCAGTCCACTGCATCCTGCTCTACTTTCGGACCTGACAGTTTCCGCGCGCTTCCAGATCCCGCTGGGGGCGTTGTAATCAATCATCAGCACCAACTCTATGCGGCATCTTGGCAAGGCGCCGGAATGCCCGTCAGCCGGTTCGGATCAGCACCTGAAGATCCGCCACATTGGTTCCTGTCGCTCCGGTGATCAGCAGGTCGCCCGAGGCTTTCAGCGCGCGATAGCTGTCATGCGCGGCCAGAAGCGCCCCGGGGTCGATTCCCGCCGCGCGCATCCGCGCAGGGCTTGTGCCATCGACCAGCCCGCCGGCAGCGTCTGTCGGACCATCGCGCCCGTCGGTGCCCCCCGACAGGAAGACGTAATCGCCCAGGCCCCGTCTTTCGGCCAGAAGCGCCACCCGCAGCGCCAGTTCCTGATTGCGCCCGCCCCTGCCACCCCCACCGCCGCCAGCCGGCAGGCGCACCGTGGTTTCGCCGCCGAACAGCCAGATACCGGGGCCGGTGGCGAAATCCAGGATGTACCGGGCGGCTTCGGCCACATCGCCCACAAGCGGCATCGGGCAGGAATGCGCCGCATCGCCCGCCGCCGCCTTCATGGCAGCAAGAGAAAGGGCATTCGAGCCGATGATCCGGTTTTCGGCGGCCGGAAGCGGCGCAGCGATCCGGCCCGAGGCAGACAGGTGGCGGCGCACCGAGGGCGGCAGCGCCTCCCATATGCCCAGCTGTCGCGCCAGCGCCCGCGCCTCGGCCCGGCTGCCCAGCGGCGGCGCAGCAAGGCCGCTGGCGATCACCCGCGGATCGTCTCCCACCACATCCGACAGCAGCAGCGCGTGCACCGGGGCCGGCGCGGCAAGCGCCGCGAACCCTCCGCCCTTCAGCCGCGAAAGCTGCTGGCGCAGCAGGTTCATGGCGCGGATATCGGCCCCCGAGGCCAGCAGCAGACGGTTGACCTCGGCCTTGTCGGCAAGGCTCAGCCCCGCGGCCGGGGCCGGCAGCATGGCCGACCCCCCGCCGCTGATCAGCGCCAGCACCCGATCATCCGCACCGGCCGCCGTCAGCCGCGCCATGACGGATTCCGCCGCCCGCAGACCGCCTTCGTCGGGCACCGGGTGGCCGGCTGTCAGCACCTCGGCCCCGGCCAGCGGACGGGCGTTTTCGCGATTGGTGACAACCAGTGCCGAGACCGGCCCCGAAAGCGCGCCGAGCGCCGCTTCGGCCATCGCCCGCGCGGCCTTGCCAACGGCAATCACATGGGTAACGCCCCCCGCCGGCGGCACCGCAGCGGAGCGCTGAGAAAGCGCCAGGCGCACCGCCCGGCCCGGTTCGGCCGCGGCCACCCCGGCCCGAAACAGGCGCAGGGCCCGCTGGCGCATGTCGTGCATTGCGCAACACCTCCTGCCCGCCCTTTTCCCCTGTTTTTCCGCCACGGTCCAGCCCGACTCTCTGCTGCCGCGCATCCGGCACCGCAATCCGGCCGCCCGCCCCTGCCCATGCCCCGACGAAAAGGAGCCGGCCAGGGGAAACAGCCGGTGAACATCTGGTGATGATGCGCTTCTTCCCTTGACCTTCCCGTAACTGGAAGCCCCAAATCAGACGGAAGCCGCAGATATCCGAAGCGGATTTTTCCGATGGAGAACACCATGAAGAATACCGGCAAGAAGGAAACAGGCAGGGCGGGCACGGACCCCGCTGTGCAGGGCACGCACTCCTGCTGCCCTGCACAGCGGCAGGATCAGCGGCAGGCGGAAGTTCCCGGCACATGCGGCAAGAGCTCCGAAAGCAGCGTGTCGGAACATGCGGCACCGGCAAGCCCTGCCCCGGATCGCGCAGAGGGCCGGGGCAAGGGCGTCACGATCCGGATCGAAGGCATGTCCTGCGCCTCCTGCGCCGGGCGGGTTGAAGGCGCGCTGAGGGAACTGCCGGGCGTAACGGAAGCCACCGTGAACCTGGCCTCGGAAAGCGTGCGGGTGACACACACTGCGCAAACGCCCCTGCCCGCGATCACTGCCGCGCTTGCTCGGGCCGGTTATCCGGCGGTGACCGAAAGCGTGACGCTCGAGATCGAAGGCATGTCCTGCGCCTCATGCGTGGGGCGGATCGAACAGGCGCTGAAACGGGTGGAAGGGGTGGTGCAGGCAACCGTGAACCTGGCCACCGAAAGCGCCAGGATAGACTATCTGGCCAGCGCCATCACCCCCGAAGAACTTGCCCGGATCGTGACCGATTCCGGCTACCCCGCCCGGATAAAGGCCGCCGCAACCCCGGACAAGGCCCGTGCAACCCGCAAGGAGGAGGAAGCCCGCGCGCTGGCCCGCAAGACGCTGATTGCCGCCCTTCTTACCCTGCCGGTATTCCTTGCAGAGATGGGGGGGCACGTGATTCCGGGGCTGCGCCAATGGATCGAGGGCAGCATCGGCCGGCAGACCCTGTGGCTGATCGAATTCGTTCTTGCCACCGCGGTGCTGATCGGACCCGGCCGGCAGTTCTATGCAAAGGGCTTTCCGGCACTGGCGAAGGGCACGCCCGACATGAATTCGCTGGTGGCACTCGGCACCTCCGCCGCCTGGACATATTCGGTGGTGGCCACCTTTGTCCCCGCGCTGCTGCCTGCACAGGCGGTGAATGTCTATTACGAAGCCGCGGCAGTGATCGTGGTGCTGATCCTGCTGGGCCGCACGCTCGAAGCCCGCGCCAAGGGGCGCACCGGGCAGGCGATCCGCAAGCTGGTGGGCCTTCAGCCGAAAGAGGCGCGGGTGGAGCGCGACGGTGAAATCCGCCAGCTGCCGATTGCCGAAATCCGCCCCGGAGACGTGATCCACGTGCGTCCGGGCGAACGCATCCCGGTGGATGGCGAAGTGATTTCGGGCCACTCCTTCGTGGATGAAAGCATGATCACCGGCGAGCCGGTTCCCGTGGAAAAGAGCGAAGGCGCCGAGGTAGTGGGCGGCACGGTCAACACCACCGGTGCGCTTGGCTTCCGGGCCACCCGCGTGGGTGGCGATACGCTGCTTGCCCAGATCATCCGCATGGTGGAAGAGGCCCAGGGAACCAGACTGCCGATCCAGGGGCTGGTCGATCGCATCACCGGCGTCTTCGTGCCCGTGGTGATGGCAATCGCGGCACTTGCGATACTGGCCTGGCTGATCTTCGGTCCGGCGCCGGCACTTTCGTTTGCACTGGTGGCAGGGGTGTCGGTTCTGATCATCGCCTGCCCCTGCGCCATGGGGCTGGCCACGCCCACCTCGATCATGGTGGGCACGGGGCGTGCGGCCGAAATGGGCGTGCTGTTTCGCAAGGGCGATGCGCTGCAGCGGTTGCAGGCGGTGAAGGTGCTTGCGCTCGACAAGACCGGCACCCTTACCGAAGGGCATCCGGTGCTGACCGATCTGGCCATCGCCGATGAGCTTCCCGAAGGCATGCAGGAAGACGACGTGCTGCGCCTTGCCGCCGCGGTGGAGGCAAAAAGCGAACATCCGATCGCCCGCGCCATCGTGGACGCCGCCCGCAAGCGGGGCCTTGCCCTGCCCGATGTGCGGGATTTCGCCTCGCACACGGGGCTTGGTGTCGGAGCGCGGGCCGATGGCCACCGGATCCTGATCGGAGCCGACCGGCTGATGAATGACGAAGGGATCGCCCCTGGAAACCTGAAGATCTCAGGAGAGGCCCTTGCAAAAGAGGGGAAAACACCCCTGTATGCCGCGATCGACGGAAAGGCGGCAGCAGTGCTTGCAGTGGCCGATCCGATCAAGAAGGGCAGCCCTGAAGCGATTGCCGCGCTGCATGAAGCAGGCCTTGAGGTGGCCATGATCACCGGCGACAACCGCGCCACCGCCCAGGCTATCGCCCAACAGCTCGGCATTGACAAGGTGGTGGCCGAAGTTCTGCCCGACGGCAAGGTGGAGGCCGTGAAGGCCCTGCGTGCGCGCCACGGCACCATCGCCTTTGTGGGCGATGGCATCAACGATGCTCCGGCACTGGCCGCCGCCGATGTGGGCATTGCCATCGGCACCGGCACCGACGTGGCGATCGAGGCGGCCGATGTGGTGCTGATCTCGGGTGATCTGCGGGGCGTTGTCAACGCTTTCGAGATCAGCCGCCGCACCATGCGCAACATCCACCAGAACCTGTTCTGGGCCTTCGGCTACAACGTGCTGCTGATCCCGGTGGCTGCGGGTGTTTTCTATCCTGTCTTCGGCATGCTGCTCTCGCCCGCGCTGGCCGCCGGAGCGATGGCTCTTTCCAGCGTCTTCGTGCTGACGAACGCCCTGCGCCTGCGCCGGGCAAGGCCGGTACTCGGCGAAGATGCCACTCCCCGCGGCGGAGAGGGAAACAGCCCTCCGGTCTCCGCCACGGCAGCCGCAATCGCCACACGATGAACGGAATCAACAGAAGGAACGTGTCATGAACATCGGAGAAGTTGCCGCGCGCTCGGGCCTGCCGGCCAAGACCATCCGATATTACGAGGAAATCGGCCTGATCACCCCCCTGCGCGACGTGAACGGATATCGCGCCTTCCGCGAAAGCGATCTGCACAAGCTGGCCTTCATCGCCCGCGCCCGTGCATTGGGCTTCACCATAGAAGACTGCCGCGCCCTGCTTGCCCTTTACCAGGACGAACATCGCGAAAGCCGCGACGTGAAGCGCCTGGCACAAAGGCATCTGGACAAGATCGCAGAAAAGATCCGCACCCTTGAATCCATGCGCGAAACGCTGTCCGAACTGATCGAGGCCTGCGCCGGCGATCATCGCCCCGACTGCCCGATCCTGAAGGGGCTTTGCGAAGAAAGCGGCAAGGCCCCCGGCAAGGGCGTGGCCTGATGGCCGCCGGAACGGGCCCGCATGAAGCCCCCCATGACCGCCCTCCCGAAGCCGGAGGGTTTGCCTCTGCGCCTTCCGGGCCGGCCCTTGCCGGCGGTCACGCCGGCCATCTGCCCGCACGCGGGCGGGCGCTGGCAGTATCGGCCTGGCTTACCGGCATCTATTTCCTGATCGAACTGGCCGTGGGGCTGTGGACGGGCTCGGTGGCGGTGATCTCCGACACCTTTCACACGTTCCCGGCAGTGGGAGGCGTGCTGATCGCCCTGCTGGCCGCGCGCATTGCCCGCCGCCCGGCGGATCATGAAAGAAGCTTTGGCTGGCGTCGGGCCCAACTGATCGGTGCGCCCGGAAAAATCCCCGGGATCGGGAACGTGCACCATGTTCATGCCTGGGCGCTGACCTCGGGCCATCACCTGTTCGCCGCCCATCTGCGCCCTGCCCCCGGCCACGCCGGGGAAGCCCCTGCCATCCTGCGCACGGCACATGACATCCTGCGCCGCCGCTTCGGCTTTCGCCTTGTCACGCTGCAGATCGAAACCGGATGTCTTGACGAAAGCGGCGCCGAGGATATCGGATATCATCCGTCCCCTCATCCCGACCTCACCCCATGGAAAACCGGAGCACACCCATGAATGACAGCCGCCGCCACTTCCTTGCCGGCCTTGCCGCCACTGCCGCAACCACTGCCGCGGCCACCCTTCCGGCCCTGCCGCACGCGGCCCGCGCCCAGGGCTACAGGCGTCCGCCACTGGCCATGCCGCCGCTTCTGGATGCCACCGGCAGCGGCCGTTTCAACCTTTCCGCGCAGGCCGGGCAAAGCGATTTCTGGGGCAGTGGAAAATCTCTCTCGTCCACCTGGGGCTTCAATCAGCCCTACCTGGGCCCCACCCTGCGCCTGCCCGCCAGGGGCGAGGTGTCCGCACGGGTGGAAAACACCCTGCCCGAGGAAATCAGCGCTCACTGGCACGGGCTGATCGTGCCCGGCGAGGTGGACGGCGGCCCCCACCAGCCGATCGCACCGGGCACGGCATGGGAACCCATCTTGCCACTTGACCAGATGCCCGCAACCGTCTGGTATCACTCGCATATCCACGGAAAGACGGCACCGCAGGTCTATCGCGGTCTGGCCGGGGTCATCCATCTGACCGACGGTCGTGACGATGCCCGCGGCCTGCCCTCGGCCTACGGGGCCGACGATCTGACCCTGGTGATCCAGGACCGCCGTTTCGATCGTCGCGGACAGATGATCTATGACCCTGCCATGCCCGACATCATGATGGGTTTCCAGGGAAACGTGCTCATGATCAACGGACAGATCGCCCCCGTCGCCCGGGTGCCGAAGGGAATCGTTCGCCTGCGCCTGCTCAATGCCTGCAATGGCCGTGTGCTGACCCTGCACATGGCAGAAGGCCGCCCCCTGCATCTGATCAGCACCGACAGCGGCCTTCTGCCCGCCCCCGAGGCGCTTGAAACCCTGGTTCTTGCGCCGGCCGAGCGGGCCGAGGTGCTGCTGGATTTCTCGGACGGAACCCAGGGCCTGCTGGCCACCGGCCCCAACCCCAACAGGGGCATGATGGGCGGGGGCGGCATGATGGGCCGCCGACGGGGCGGCATGACAGGCGGGGGCAACGGGGGCTTCGAAATCCTGCCGATCTCGGTGGATCCCGCCCTGCCCGCGCGCATCACCCGCCTGCCCGAAAACATCGGCGGCTCTCTGCCCGCCCATGATCCGGCCGAGGTCGTGCTCACCCGCCGGATCAGCCTGGACATGGGCATGGGCCCCGGCATGATGATGCGCCCCAGCGGTGCGCGGTTTGCGATCAACGGCCAGCCCTTCCGCATGAATCGCCTGAATTTCGCCGCCCGCACGGATCAGCTGGAACATTGGGTGATCCGCGGCCACATGATGGCGCATCCCCTTCACGTGCATGGCTGCGCCTTCCAGATCCTGCGCGAAAACGGCAGCCCCCCCCTGCCGCAGAACCGGGGCTGGAAGGATACCGTGCTGGTTAACGGTCAGGCCGAGATCCTGGTGCGCTTCCCCCATGCCGCGCCCTCCGAACTTCCCTACATGTTCCACTGCCATATCCTGGAACACGAGGACGGCGGCATGATGGGGCAGTTTTCCGTGGGCTGACCGGCGGTGATCCGCCCCCCCTTGCGCCCGGCGCAAAACTGGGCAAACCTTTGCCCGGAACGGTGCTGCTCACGCGCCGGAAGGAGGACCCATGCCCGCACTGGAACCACCTGCAAACCCCGAGGAAAACCCCCGCGTAAAAGCCGTGTTCGATGATATCCGCGCCACCCGCGAAAGCGATTTCATCAACAACATCTGGCGCTTCCTTGCCACCGACCCGGACCTTCTGGAGCGCACCTGGGCCGAAGTGAAGGAAGTGATGGCCACGCCGTCCAGCCTTGATCCGCTGACCAAGGAGCTGATCTATCTCGCAGTCTCGATCATCAACAACTGCCACTACTGCATCCATTCCCATTCCGCCGCCGCCCGCGCCAGGGGGATGACTCCCGAACAGCATGCCGAGGTGCTGAAGATCGTGGCGCTGGCCGCCAAGACGAATCACCTTGCCAATGCCATGCAGGTGCCGGTGGACGATGCATTCGTGGTCGGCAGCAGGGAGGGCTGAGACATGGTGCTTGCAATCGCCGCCGAAAGGACGGGCGGCCCCGAGGTTCTGCGTGTCCGCGATCTGCCCCTGCCCGAGCCGGGAGCGGGCGAAGCGCTGGTGCGCCACCGCGCGATCGGTGTCAACTTCATCGACACCTATTTCCGCAACGGCCTCTATCCCTGGCCGGTCGAACGCGATCTGGTGCTCGGCAGCGAAGCCGCCGGCGTGATCGAGGCGCTCGGCCCCGGAGTGGATGATCTGGAGGTGGGCCAGCGCGTGGCCTATACCATCCCGAACGGCGCCTATGCCGAGGCCCGCGTTCTGGAAGCCCGCCATCTGGTGCCACTGCCCGATGCGATCAGCGACGAGGTGGCCGCCGCCGCCATGCTCAAGGGCCTGACGGCCCGCTACCTGCTGCACGATACCCACCCGGTGCAGAAGGGCGATACCGTGCTTTTCCACGCAGCCGCCGGCGGCGTGGGTCTGATCGCCGGACAATGGCTGGCGAGCATGGGTGTGCAGGCGATCGGCACCGCGGGCGGCCCCGAGAAATGCGCCCTGGCGCGGGCGCATGGCTATGCCCATGTGATCGACTACAGATCCGAGGATTTCGTGGCCCGGGTGCGCGAGATCACCGGCGCAAGGGGCGTGTCGGCCACCTATGACAGCGTGGGGCGCGATACCTATCCGGGATCACTCGAAGTGCTGCAGACCTTCGGTCATTTCATCAGCTTCGGACAATCATCGGGGCCGGCCTCCGGTTTCAGCCTTGCCGATCTCGCCAGGGGATCGCTCAGTGCAACCCGGCCGGTGCTGTTCCATTACACCGACAACCGCGCCTGGCTGCTGAAAGCCGCCGATGATCTGTTTGCGATGATCGGCAGCGGAAAGATCCGGATCGCCATCAACCAGCGCTTTCCCCTGGCCGATGCGGCCGAAGCACACCGCGCGCTTGAAGCGCGCAAGACAACCGGATCAACCGTTCTGATCCCCTGACACAGCGAAGGAAATCCTCATGGCAGTCGGAAAGATCATCCACACATGGTTCGAAGGCGATTGGCACGAAGGCAACCCGGCCGTGATGCGTGCTGCCGATCACGGCACCTGGCTGGGCACGCTGGTGTTCGATGGCGCGCGCGCCTTCGATGGCCTTGTACCGGATCTTGTTCCCCACATGGAACGGGTCAACAACTCGGCCCGCGTGATGGGGCTTGAGCCGACAAGAACCACCGAAGAGCTTTGCACGCTGGTGCATGAGGGGCTCGGGCGCTTTGCGCCCGGCGCGGCGGTCTATATCCGGCCGATGTACTGGTCAACCGAAGGGGGCGCGGGGGTGATCATCGCCGATCCGGAATCAACCGCCTTCTGTCTCTGCCTCGAGGAAATCCCGATGCCCCCGCCCGATGCCACCCAGACGCTGTGCCGCACCCGATATGTCCGCCCCCTGCTGGCAACCGCGCCGGTCAACGCCAAGGCCGCCTGCCTTTACCCCAACAACGCCCGCATGATCGGCGAGGCCCAGGCACGGGGCTATTCCAATGCGCTGGTGGCCGACATGCTGGGCAACGTGGCCGAAACCGCCACAGCCAACATCTTCATGGTGAAGGACGGGCACGTGCGCACCCCGATCCCGAACGGCACCTTCCTGAACGGGATCACCCGCCAGCGCATCATCGCCCTGCTGCGCGCCGATGGCACCGAAGTGGAGGAATGCACCCTGACCTTTGACGATTTCCTCGCTGCCGACGAAGTGTTCATGACCGGCAACCTTTCCAAGGTAACGCCGGTGGTGAAATTCGAAGACCGCGAATACCCTGTCGGCCCGGTGGCAAAACGCGCGCGAACCCTTTACTGGGACTGGGCAAAAAGCGGAAGTTGAGCGCCGCTTTCATCGCTGCTCCCGGAATGTTCCCCGGAGGCAGGAAACCTCAATGCCTCCGGGGGAGCATTCCGGCCAGAATGAAGGCACACGTGCTTCAGACCAGCGCGAAGATTCTGGCCGGCCCGCCCGAGCCGCCGCGGTGCTTGGGCGCACCGATCACCAGTGTGGCACCGGCCGCCGGCACGCGATCGAGATTGGCGAGATTCTCGATTCCGAAGCGCCCCGAGGGCAGCCAGGCGTAATGGGTCACGAAATCCTTCGACGGCCCGTGATCGAGCGACAGCGTATCGACCGCCATCGAGGTGGCACCGGTTTCCTCCATCAGCATCTTCGCCGCCTCGACGTGAAAACCGGGGAAATGCATCACCCCGTCGCCATCGGCATTGCGGAACCTGTCGGTGGCCACATGTGCCGCCCAGCCCGAATTCATCGCCACGCAGGCGTTCGGCGGAATATCGCCATTGGCGGCGATCCAGGCCTTGATGTCGTCAGGAGTGACCTGCGCATCGGGATTTTCGGCGGCGCGGGCGCGGATATCGATCACGCAAAGCGGCGCCACCAGATTTTCGACCGGAATCGCATCGACCGAATTGCCGTCGGCCGAGAAGTGCAGCGGCGCATCGATATGGGTGCCCGTATGTTCGTTCAGCGACAGCTGGAACAGATTGAAACCGTTGTCGGCAAAATTGAACTTCTGCTCGATGCTGATGCCGGGCTGGCCGAAATAGGTAGGAAATTCGGCATCATAGGTGTGGGTCATGTCCTCGACCTTCTGATGACCGCCGGCAAGTGCCGGAGCAGCGCCGAGGGTGCTGCCGGCTGCCAGCGCCGCTCCGCCCGCAGCTGCCGCCCTGAAGAACGCGCGGCGCGAAAGCATCCGCTTCTTCACCGCATTCATCACGCAGATATCGCACATGGTATCTTCCTCCCTTGCTGATCTGGTCGCGGGTCAGCGCCGCCCGACCTTGCGGCAAGATTAGCGTGCGATTGCGGGAATGGAAGATTTTTTTACCGGCCGATCAGACAGCCGCCGGCGGCAGTGCATGCGGGAAAGGGTGGTGGGTGATGAGAGACTCGAACTCCCGACATCTTCGGTGTAAACGAAGCGCTCTACCAACTGAGCTAATCACCCGCCGGGGGCTGCTTATCCAAGCCCGGGCGTCTGCGCAAGGGTTTTCGCACGGCCGGCGCCTCGGGACAGCATGCGGGCAAAGCGGCCGTTCTGGGCCGATGGGATGGCAGGATGGTGGGTGATGAGAGATTCGAACTCCCGACATCTTCGATGTGAACGAAGCGCTCTACCACTGAGCTAATCACCCTTCGCCGGGCTATTTAATCTGCCCGCCCTGCCCTTGCAAGGGGGTTCGGGAAGACCCCGCGCGGTTTTTCGGCTGGCGGATGCGGCAGGTCAGGATACGGGCGTTTCCGTTTTCCTTCTCGCGCTTGACGACAAGCTTTCCGAAAGGCGGCAGGTTCAGATCCTCGCCCGCCGCAAGAGCCTCGCCCAGAACCGCGAGCATGGCTTCCACCACCGGTTTGACATCGCGCTTCCTGTGCCCCGAGCGCTCGACGACCCGATCCAGAATATCCTTCTTGCCCAGCCTGACGCGCGGCGCCGCGTGAAGCGGCATTCCGGCAAGACCATCCGCCCCCCGGGGCGAAGCTGATGACGAAGACGCAGAAGCGGGGGCTGAGGCGGCGGAGATATCAGGGCCGGCGACCGGTGGCTTTCCCTTTGCCGGGTTTCTGTCTGGCGATGCGGCCTTCTTCCCTGCCCTGGCCGTGGCAGCGCTGACCCTTGCCTTGGAAGATGTCCGTTTGCGGGTGGATCTCTTGCGCGTGGTTGCCATGATGTCGTGCCCTTTCTGTTCCGCCGGCGGAAAGACCGGCACTGTGACGCCTTTGCCAGGCAAAGACAAGAACGCCCGCCACATTTTCAGGCGCGCTCGTCCTTGGGTGATCCCATGACCACATAGGTCTGCAACGAACGCACCTGCGGCAGAACCCCCAGGATATCGGTGTGGAAATGTTTGTAGGCCGCCATGTCGGCGGTTTCGACCCGCAGAAGATATTCCACATTGCCGGTGATGTTGTGGCATTCGCGCACCTCCGGGACATGTGCCAGAGCGCGCTCGAAATCCACCTGCGCCTTCCTGGTGTGCTCGACCAGCCCCACTGCCACATAGGCCACGAAGCCAACTCCGCGCGCAGCCGGATCAAGCACCGCGCGATAGCCGCGGATCATGCCGCTGTGCTCAAGCTCCTTCACCCGGCGCGAACAGGCCGAGGGCGACAGGCCGACGCGCGCGGCCAGTTCGGTGTTGGTCAGGCGGCCGCCCTCTGACAGGGCCTGCAATATCTTTTCCGAAATTCCGTCCATGATGCTTGTTCCGTGCACGATCCATGCATTACAGAACAACATTGCACGGATATTGCGCGAAATACAGCGTAATATTGCATTCATGACGCAGGAAATGATGCTTTCCCTCGCCGCCTTTGCTGCAGCCGCTTCGATCACGCCGGGGCCCAACAACCTTATGCTGCTGGCCTCGGGCGCCAATTTCGGCCTGCGCCGGACGCTGCCGCATATGATCGGGGTCACGCTGGGGCACATGGCGATGATCCTGATTCTGGGGGCGGGGCTGGCAGAGGCGTTCGCGCTCTGGCCGCGCCTTCAACTGCTGCTGAAGATCGCCTTCGCAGGCTTCATGCTGCCTCTTGCCTGGCGGATCGCCAATGCCGCCCCGCCCCCCGGGCACGGCAGACAGGCCACCGGGCAGCCGCTCACCCTTCTGCAGGCGGCGTTGTTCCAGTGGGTGAATCCCAAGGCCTGGGCCATGGCGCTCGGGGCGCTGGCCGTCTATGCGCCCGCGGGCAGCGGAATGGCCGGGGTGAGCATCGTGGCCGGGACATTCACACTGGTGAACCTGCCCTCGGTTACCTGCTGGGTGGTGATTGGCACGCAGATCAGGGGGCTGCTGGACGTGCCCTGGAAGCGGCGTCTGTTCAATGGCATGGCAGCACTGCTGTTGCTGGGATCGCTCTGGCCGATCCTTGCCGGCGCACCCCCGAACTGAGGGCCGGGCGGCATCGATTGCCGGCCTCCCGCCATCAGACAATCCCGGGGGCGATGGCCCATGCCCCCAAGCCCCGGGGCCACTCTCGGGCGCATGCGAAAGGGCGCCCGCGAAGGGCGCCCTGACCGTTTCGGCCGTTTCACCGTTGCATGGCCGTTGCCGCGGCCTCTCCCAGCCCTGGCTCGGTCAGCCGCCGACACAGGCAGCCGGCCGACGGGAATGCTCCGGCTCAGTGCGCGGCCTTTCCCGTGGCCTCGACCGCGCGGGCGGCCAGAGCGGCCTGGGCAGCGGCTTCCTCGGCCGCCTCGTCCCATTCGATCGGCTCGGGGCGCTCCGTCAGCGCATGTTCGAGCACCTCGCGCACATGGCTGACGGGGATGATCTTCAGCCCTTCCTTCACGTTATCGGGAATTTCGGGCAGATCCTTGGTGTTTTCCTCGGGAATCAGCACCGTCTTCACCCCGGCACGCAGGGCCGCAAGCAGTTTTTCCTTCAGCCCCCCGATCTGCAGCACGTTGCCCCGCAGGGTGACTTCGCCGGTCATCGCCACATCCTTGCGCACGGGAATGCCGGTCAGCACCGAAACGATCGAGGTAACCATCGCGATGCCGGCCGAAGGGCCATCCTTGGGAGTGGCGCCCTCGGGCACGTGCACATGGATGTCGATCTTTTCGAACACCGGGGGTTTCACCCCGATCTCGGGCGCGATCGAGCGCACGAAGGAGCTTGCCGCATCGATCGATTCCTTCATCACGTCGCCAAGCTTTCCGGTGGTCTTCATGCGGCCCTTGCCGGGCAGCTTCAGCGCCTCGATCGACAGGATCTCGCCACCGACGCTCGTCCAGGCCAGGCCGGTGACAACACCAACCTGATCTTCCTTCTCGGCCATGCCATAGCGGAATTTCCTGGCCCCCAGCAGTTCCTCAAGCATTTCGGACGTGACATGCAGCGCCTCGGCCTCGTTGCGGACGATCTTCGTGACCGCCTTGCGGGCCAGCCGCGCGATCTCGCGCTCGAGGTTGCGCACCCCGGCTTCGCGGGTGTAGGTGCGGATGATGTCGAGCAGCGCATCGTCCGAAAGCGAGAACTCGCCCTCTTTCAGGCCGTGATCCTTCATCTGCTTGGGAATCAGGTGCTGGCGGGCAATCTCGGCCTTCTCGTCCTCGGTATAGCCGGCCAGCGGGATCACCTCCATCCGGTCAAGCAGCGGCCCCGGCATGTTGTAGGTATTGGCCGTGGTCAGGAACATCACGTTCGACAGATCGTATTCCACCTCGAGGTAGTGATCCACGAAGGTGGCGTTCTGCTCGGGATCGAGCACCTCGAGCATGGCGCTGGCCGGATCGCCGCGGAAATCCTGGCCCATCTTGTCGATCTCGTCGAGCAGGATCAGCGGATTGGTGGTTTTCGCCTTCTTCAGCGCCTGGATGATCTTGCCCGGCATCGAGCCGATATAGGTGCGTCGGTGGCCGCGGATCTCGGATTCGTCGCGCACCCCGCCAAGGCTGATGCGGATGAACTCGCGCCCGGTGGCCCGCGCCACCGACTTGCCAAGGCTTGTCTTGCCCACCCCCGGCGGGCCGACGAGACACAGGATCGGCCCCTTCAGCTTTTTCGAACGCTGCTGCACCGCCAGATATTCGACAATGCGTTCCTTCACCTTTTCCAGACCATAGTGATCCCGGTCCAGGATCTTCTGGGCACGGCCGAGATCCTTCTTGACGCGGCTCTTCACGCCCCAGGGCAGGGCCAGCAGCCAGTCAAGATAGTTGCGCACGACAGTTGCCTCGGCGCTCATCGGGCTCATGCTCTTCAGCTTCTTCAGCTCGGCCTCGGCCTTTTCGCGCGCCTCCTTCGAAAGCTTCGTGGCGGCGATCCTTTCTTCAAGCTCGGCGATCTCGCCCGCGCCGTCCTCGCCTTCGCCCAGTTCCTTCTGGATCGCCTTCATCTGTTCGTTGAGGTAATATTCGCGCTGCGTGCGCTCCATCTGGCTTTTCACCCGGGTCTTGATCTTCTTCTCGACCTTGAGCACGCTCATCTCGCCCTGCATCAGGCCATAGATCTTTTCAAGCCGATCGGCGATGTCGAGGGTTTCCAGAAGCTCCTGCTTCTGCGCCACCTCGACCCCCAGATGCCCGGCCACCATATCGGCCAGACGGGCGGGATCACGGGTTTCCGAAATTGCCGCCAGGGCTTCCTCGGGGATGTTCTTCCTGATGCGGGCGTATTGCTCGAATTCCTCACCGATCGAACGCACCAGCGCCTCGATCACCGCCGGATCGCCTTCGGTTTCCTCAAGCCTTTCGGCATGCGCCTCGAAGAAATCGGCGGTGTCGAGATAATCGAGGATGCGCACCCGCTCCTGCCCCTCGACCAGCACTTTCACGGTGCCGTCGGGCAGTTTCAGAAGCTGCAGCACGTTGGCCAGCACTCCGACACGGTAGATGCCCTCGGAATCGGGATCATCGGCGGCCGGGTCGATCTGGCTGGCCAGCAGGATCGGCTTGTCGTCGCGCATTACCTCTTCGAGGGCGCGCACCGATTTTTCCCGCCCCACGAAGAGCGGCACGATCATGTGCGGAAATACCACGATATCGCGCAGCGGAAGGACAGGATAGGATTGTATCAGTTTGTCGCTCATCTAGGCTTCCTCGTAGGCTTCCCTGGCTCGCGGCAAGTGCCGTTTCCGCCGCAGGATGCCGGGGTTGATCTCATGTTCTGGCGCAGACCCTTCTGCCCTGTTGCCGTATCTTTTCCGCATCTGCCATACCGGATTCGGCCGGTCCTGCCATTGTTGCGGGTGTTTCGTGAAAGAATGCCCAACAGGGCCGAACGGGGCAAGGGCGTAATGCCCGATCAGGCCGGTTTGCCCCCGTATTCGGGAAGAAACCGGCAGTCACCCCCCGAGATGGGAAGCATGGCAGGCAGAATCAAGGCTTGCGCGGCATGTTTGTTTTTCCGTTACGTCATCAACAAGGCGGAAACGGCGGAATTGTCAATGAAACGCCCCGGCGCGAAGCGGCCCTTCAGCCAGGGCCAGGTGCCCCGGCCCGGCTTCTAGAGCCTGTCGCACATGATCGGATTCGGCGCGGCAAGTGCGATCTGACGCGACATGCACTAGAGCGGCGCGATATCGCCCGGGGCCCTTCGTGCGTGAAAGGCGGCTTCCCATTCGGCGAATTTTCCTTCGCCGATGGCGGCACGCATGGCGGCCATCAGATCCTGGTAATACTGCAGGTTGTGCCATGTCAGCAGCATGGAACTGATGATTTCGCGGGCGCGGAACACATGATGCAGATAGGCCCGGCTGTAGCCGCGGCAGGCGGGGCAGCTGCAGTCCTCGTCCAGCGGGCGCGGATCGTCCGCATGGCGGGCGTTCTTGATGTTGACCACCCCGCGGCGGGTGAAGGCCTGCCCGGTGCGCCCCGAGCGGGTGGGCAGCACGCAATCCATCATGTCGATGCCGCGGGCCACCGCGCCGACGATATCCTCGGGCTTGCCCACCCCCATCAGATAGCGCGGGCGATCCTCGGGCAGCACGGGGGCGGCGAAATCGAGCGTGGCGAACATGGCCTGCTGCCCCTCGCCCACCGCCAGCCCGCCGATGGCGTAGCCGTCGAAACCGATCCGCTTCAGCGCCTCGGCCGATTCCTCGCGCAGATCGCGCTCCAGCCCGCCCTGCTGGATGCCGAACAGCGCGTGGCCGGGGCGATCGCCGAAGGCCGCGCGCGAGCGCTCCGCCCAGCGCATGGACAGGCGCATCGATTCGGCAATCCGCTCGCGCGGGGCGGGCAGCGCGGGGCATTCGTCGAAGGCCATCACGATGTCGGAGCCCAGCAGGCGCTGGATCTCCATCGAGCGCTCCGGCGTCAGTTCGTGGCGCGAGCCGTCAACATGGCTGCGAAAGGTCACGCCGCGTTCGCTCAGCCTGCGCAGTTCGGCCAGGCTCATCACCTGGAAGCCGCCCGAATCGGTCAGGATCGGGCGCTCCCAGTTCATGAAGCGGTGCAGCCCGCCCAGGCGGGCGATGCGCTCGGCCGTGGGGCGCAGCATCAGGTGATAGGTATTGCCCAGGATGATGTCGGCGCCGGTGGCGCGCACGTTTCCAGGCAGCATCGCCTTGACCGTGGCGGCGGTGCCCACGGGCATGAAGGCCGGCGTGCGGATCTCGCCGCGCGGGGTGCGGATCAGCCCTTGCCGCGCCCTGCCGTCGGTGGCGGTCAGTTCGAACGAAAAACTCGCACTCATGCTCGCCCCGATACCCGCTTTCGCCCCGAATGCAAAGCATGATGCGACATGGCACAGGCAGACCGCTCCGGCACATGATGCCACGCGTTGCCCCTTTACCCTGTCAGCCGGATAACCTATATCTTTAGTCAGGTAATATGCACGAGGCAGTCATGACCGCCGAAACAGGCACCGGACCCGAGGAACATCTGGAAGGCACCCCGCTGATCAAGCCCTCCAGCACCGATCATCCGCTGTACGATGCGATCGTGGAGGCCTGCCGGAGCGTCTATGATCCGGAGATCCCGGTCAATATCCATGATCTGGGGCTGATCTATACCATCGAAATCAGCGAAGAGGGCGATGTCACGGTGCTGATGACACTCACCGCGCCGGGCTGCCCGGTGGCGGGCGAGATGCCGGGCTGGGTGGCCGATGCCGTTCTGTCCGTGCCCGGGGTCAAGACGGTGGATGTGCGCCTGGTGTGGGAACCGCCCTGGGGCATGGACATGATGAGCGACGAAGCACGCCTGGAACTGGGCTTCATGTAGGCTCATGCGCCACGCATCCCCGTGCCCCGGCCCCGAGCGCTGTGCCCCGCATGGGCCGGCCGGCAGGAACAGGCACCGCCCCTCACCCGACGGAAAGGCCGGATGACCCTTCGCAAGACGGGCTCTCGCCGGTATCGCTGGCGCGCAAGGATCCGCGCGCGCACCCCGCGCTGCACGCTGTCTGACGACCTTGCCGCCTTCCTCTCCACCGCACCGCGTCCGGGCACCCTTGCCCGGCTGCGCGACAGTCTGGGCAGGCGGGGGCTTGCCGCCTTCCTGTTCCTGCTCGGCACCCTTGCCATGGTGCCCCTGCCCCCTGGCGGCAGCATCGTCTTCGGCGTTCCGGTGATCATCGTATCGGTGCAGATGATCCTGCAACGACAGGTGCTCTGGCTGCCCCGCCGGCTGCTCGAACGCCCCCTGAGCGAACGGCATCTGGATATCCTGGAACAGAAGATCCTGCCGCTCCTGCAACGTGCCGAAGGATATGTCCGGCCCAGATACTGGTTTCTGCCGGAGGGTTCCGCTCAGGCACTGACCGGCCTTCTGTGCATCATGCTGGCGATCCTGCTGATGCTGCCGATTCCATTCGGCAACTTTCCCGCCGCGCTCGGCATTGCCCTTCTGGCCCTGGCCCTGCTGCAGCGCGACGGGCTGCTGCTGCTGATCGCCCTTGCGGGGATCGCCGCCTGGCTTCTGGTCCTTTCGGCAATGACCGCCGGCATCATCGCCTTTGCCCGCGAGGCACTGTCGCGGGCAGGCGGACGCCCCTGACGCCCCTTCTTGCGAAACCCCCGTCCCGCCCTATACTCTGCAGGGAGACAAGCAGGAGAGAACACATGTTCGGCATTCCAGGCAATCCTCCCGTCACCCTGACCCGGGCCGCTGCCGCGCGCATCCGCGATCTGATGCAGCGCGAAGGTGCCGCCGGCCTGCGCATCGGCGTGAAAAAGGGCGGCTGCGCAGGCATGGAATACACCATGGAATATGTCGATGAGATCACCCCCGACGACGTGATCGTCGAACAGGACGGCGCCCGGGTGATGATCGCCCCGATGGCGCAGATGTTCCTGTTCGGCACCGAGATCGACTATGAGGTTTCGCTTCTGGAAAGCAGCTTCAGGTTCCGCAATCCCAATGTGACCGAGGCCTGCGGCTGCGGCGAGTCGATCAGGTTCGACGAAAGCCTCGCCTCCCCCGAATAGGCCGCCTTCCGAACAGGGCGCCCCCGCCCGCGGGCCTGCCCGGCAACGCTTCCACTTGCCGCATCCCCCGATAGTGCCCTTGCCTTCTGCCCTGCGGATGAGGCATCACCGGGGGCAGACAACAAAGGGAGCACCACCATGCGCAGGAAACTGGCTGCCGGCAACTGGAAGATGAACGGAACCGCCGCATCGCTCGGCGAAATCGACGCCCTGAAACAGGCATTTCCGGCACCGGGCTGCGAGATCCTGATCTGCCCGCCGGCAACGCTGATCCACCGGATGAGCGAACGCGCCACGGGCAGTGCGGTGATGGTCGGCGGGCAGGATTGCCACTGGCAGGAAACCGGCGCCCATACCGGCGACATCTCGGCCGGAATGCTGAAGGATGCCGGGGCCAGCCATGTGATCCTGGGCCATAGCGAACGGCGCGCCGACCACCATGAAACCGACGCCATCGTGCGCGCCAAGGCGGAAGCCGCCCGAGCCCGGGGGCTGGTGGCGATCATCTGCTGCGGCGAAAGCCTTGAAACCCGCGAGGGCGGCGAAACCCTGGCGCATGTGGGCCGCCAGATCGCAGGCTCTCTGCCCGATGGCTGCACCGGCACAAACACCGTGGTGGCTTATGAGCCGATCTGGGCCATCGGCACCGGTAAGGTGCCGACACTTGCGGAGATCGGCGAGGTGCACGATTTCATCCGCGCCGAACTGGTCGCCCGCTTCGGCCCCGGTGCAGGCAATGACATCCGCCTGCTCTACGGCGGCTCGGTCAAGCCCGTGAACGCCGCCGAGATATTCGGCGTTGCCAATGTGGATGGCGCTCTGGTTGGCGGTGCCTCGCTGAAGGCCGGTGATTTCGGCGGCATCGTCGCAGCCCTCGAAAACGCCTGACCGAACCGGACGATGCACCCGCCCCGGGACAGCCGCTCCCGGGGCTGCCCCCGGAGCTGACCCCGGAGCCGCCCCCGGAAACGATCACCCGACACCCCGGCACCGGACACAGTTCACGGGGTGCCGATTCCCTTTTCCGTCACCGGCCCCGAAAGCCCCGCCGGAAGCAGACCTCCGCCCCGGCGGAAACCTTCAGCGCAGCATCCGTTCCGGCCTCGTCACTTCAGCACCGTCTCGGGCCCCATCACCGCATTGGGAATCGCGGTTGAAAGCCAGGGAATGTAGGTGACCATGATCAGGAACACGAACAGCACCGCCAGGAAGGGCAGCGCCGCGCGCACCACACGCATCATGGGCATTCCCGCCACCCCCGAAGTGACGAACAGGTTCAGCCCGACCGGCGGCGTGATCATGCCGATCTCCATGTTGACCACCATGATGATCCCGAGGTGAATGGGATCGATGCCAAGTTCGATGGCGATCGGAAACACCAGCGGCGCCACGATCACCAGCAGGCCCGAAGGCTCCATGAACTGGCCGCCGATCAGCAGGATCACGTTGACCGCCACCAGGAACATCACCGGCCCCAGCCCGGCGCTCAGCATGGCCTGGGCGATATGCTGGGGCACCTGCTGCTCGGTCAGCACATGCTTGAGGATCAGCGCATTGGCGATCACGAACATCAGCATCACCGTCAGCTTTCCCGCCTCGAAAAGCGTATGGCGGGTATCACGGTGGAAAAGCGAAGTCAGCAGCGCCTGCGGCCTGTGCAGAACTGTCATCTTCTGCCCCCCGTTGGCCGCCGCCGAAAGCGGCCCCATGTCGCGATAGACGAAGCTGGCCACCAGAAAGGCATAGACTGACGCCACCGCCGCTGCCTCGGTCGGGGTGAAGAAGGCCTTGATGCCAAGGGGCGGAATGCCGTAGATGCCAAGCATGATGATCACGATCAGCATCAGCCCCCAGAAGGCATCGGCGAAGGAATCGAATACCTCGCCCCAGCCCTGCCATTCACCCTTGGGCATGTTCTTCACCCGCGCCATCACATAGATGGCGATCATCAGCATCACCCCGGCAAGAATGCCCGGAATGATGCCCGCCAGGAACATCCGCCCCACCGAAACCTCGACCGCCGCGGCATAGACCACCATCACGATCGACGGCGGGATCAGAATGCCCAGCGTGCCGGCATTGCAGATCACCCCGGCGGCGAAATCCTTGGTATAGCCCGCCTTCTTCATGGCCGCGATCACGATCGTGCCGATGGCCACCACGGTGGCCGGGGAAGAGCCCGAAAGAGCTGCAAAGATCATGCAGGCGAATACCCCGGCAATCGCCAGCCCGCCGCGCAGATGCCCGACAACGGCGATCGAAAAGCGGATGATCCGCCGCGCCACGCCGCCGGTGGACATGAAGGACGAGGCCAGGATGAAGAAGGGAATGGCCAGAAGCGTGGCGTGCCCCTGGAAGGCCTCGAACAGTGTCTGGGCGATCGAGGCAAGCGAGGTTTCGGAAAACAGCAGCAGATAGGCGATGCTCGATATCCCGAGCGAAACCGCGATCGGCACCCCCACCATCAGGAAGCCGATCACCATCACGAACAGCAGAACGACATCCATCACGCGCCCTCCCGGCCGGCCGGTGCGCCGGCCTCGATCAGTTCGTCTTCCACCTCGTGGCTGGCCACGATGCGATCCTGATCACCGGTCCATACCCGCCAGGCCACCTGCAGATAGCGAAACAGCAGCAGCGCCATGGACAGCGGCAGCACCAGATAGGGGATGGCGCGCGGCATCTTTTCGTATCGCTCACCGCCGTTCAGCACTCCGCCCAGCCATTGCAGCCAGCCGGGCATGGGGATGTCGTCCACCTCATACCAGCCCTTGGCGCGGAAGCTCTCTTCGAATCCGGTGGGCAGCATGCGCCCCGTGGTCTGCGGCAGGTTGGCGAAGTTCGCCCAGTAATCCCAGGCCCCCTTCAGCAGCAGAACGGAAAACACGATGCACACCGCCACCGCGAACAGCGCCATTGCCCGGCGCAGGGGCGAGGGGGCGATCTCGATCAGCGCGTCCACGCCCAGATGGCCGTTGGTCTTGACCAGATAGGACGCCCCCAGCAGCACCAGCCAGGCAAACAGGAATACCGTGGCCTCAAGCCCCCACAGCAGCCCCGACGCGAAGAACTTGCGCAGGATCACGTTGGCAAAGGTGATCACCACCATCAGTCCGAGAATGAGCGCGATCAGGTTTTCCTCGATCCGGTCGGTGAAACTTCGTGCGGCATCCTTCATCCTGCCTTCCCCTCTCCTGTCTGTTCCGGCACCTCTGCGAGCCATGCCCGGGCCGGCCCTCTGACGGGGCCTTCAGGCACTTGCGGCACGGGGCAGGCACCTCTGCCCGCCCCGGCTCTCTCTGATCGCATGAAACGAATGGCCCGATGGCCAGCAATCACATCTTTTCGTTGATCGCCTGCGCAGCGTCGATGTTCTCCTGGCCCACGTCATCGATGAACCTTTCCCATACAGGCTTCATCGCATCCACCCAGGCCTGGCGCTGCTCGGGCGTCAGTTCGCGCACCGGGCTGCCGGCGTCGATGATCGCCTGCCTGGCGGCCTCGTTCACCGCGAAGGCCTCGCTGTTGCGGGTGGCGGTGACCTCGGCAAGGATCTGCAGGAACTGCGTGCGCACGTCTTCGGGCAGGCTGTCGAGCCAGTCAACGCTGGTTACCACCAGGTAATCGATGATGCCGTGGTTGGTTTCGGTCACGCCGTCCTGCACTTCGAAGAACTTCTTGCCATAGATGTTCGACCAGGTGTTTTCCTGACCGTCAACCACGCCCTGCTGAAGGGCGCCGTAGACTTCGGAAAACGCCATCTTCTGCGGGATGCCGCCGATCGCCTCGATCTGGGCCACCAGCACTTCGGAAGGCTGCACGCGGAACTTCAGACCCTTGGCGTCAGACGGCAGCAGAAGCGGCTTGTTGGCAGAGAACTGCTTCATGCCGTTGTGCCAGAAGGCCAGCCCCTGCAGGCCGCGCTTCTGCATGCTGTCAAGCAGCGCCTGGCCGGCGGGCGAGGCCTGGAAAGCGTCCACGGCCTCGATGTTCTTGAACATGAAGGGCAGATCGAACAGGCGGAACTTCTTGGTGAAGGCCTCGAATTTCGACAGGCTGGGCGCGGCAAGCTGCACATCGCCGTTCAGCAGCGCCTCAAGCACCTTGTTGTCGTTGTAGAGGGTGGAGTTGGGATAGACTTCCATGCACATCTTGCCGTCCATCTCGGCATTGACACGCTGTTTCAGAAGCTCGGCAGCGATGCCCTTGGGGTGCTTGTCGGTATTCGTCACATGGCTGAACTTGACGACGATCTCGCCCTCGTCGCAGCCGTTCGGATCGGCGGTGGCTGCCCCGGCGGCAAGGGCAATGGCAGCCGCGGCGGCGGCGGTCAGGAATTTCATGTCGTGTCCTCCCGAGATCACTGTTGATTGGTCGCTTTCCAGGCGAAAGCCGTGGTCAGCAATCTGTGCTGAATCGGTGACGGAACTCAAGAAGAAACTGTCGTTTTCCGGCACAATGATGCTGTTTTCCACCCTTGCGACAGGCCCGCGCTTCTGTTTCCCTTTTCCCATGACGAAAAGAAACCCGACCACCCCGAACCCAATGACGCTTCCCCGCATCAGCCAGCCGCCCACCGATCCCGCCTTCGTTCAGGATCCCTGGCCCTTCTATACCCGCGCCCGCGCGCTTGGCGATCTGGTATGGTGGGAGGAATACGCCCTGCCCTGCGCCACCAGCCACGCAGCCGTCAACGCCTTCCTGCGCGATCGCCGCTTCGGCCGCGAGATGCCCGCCGACCTCAGGCCCGAAATCCCCGCGCGTCTGGCACCCTTCTACGATCTCGAGGCCCATTCCATGCTGGAGCTCGACGCCCCCCGCCACACCCGCCTGCGCGCCCTGGTGCTGCGCGCCTTCACCTCGCGTCGGATCCGCGAACTGACCCCCGAGATCACAGCCATCACCGAAGAACTGCTCGCGGCCCTGCCCGAAGGCGGCTGTGACCTGATCGCCCATTACTGCCAGCCGATCCCGGTCAGGGTGATCGCGCGCCTCCTCGGCGTGCCCGAGGACATGGCCCCCGACCTGCTGCGCTGGTCAAACGCGATGGTGGCCATGTATCAGGCCCGCCGCTCGCGCGCCGAAGAAGACGCGGCCGTGGCCGCAGCCTGCGAATTCTCGGATTTCCTGCGCGCCTATGTGGAGCAGCGCCGCAGCCGCCCGGCCGACGATCTGATCACCCATCTGATCGCCGCCGAGGAAAAGGGCGAGAAGCTTGGCACCGACGAGCTGATCACCACCTGCATCCTGCTGCTGAACGCCGGGCACGAAGCCACCGTGCACAGCCTGGGCAATGCCGTCAGATGCCTGCTTGAACAGCAGACGCCCCGCGCGGCCCTGGCGCCTGATTCGATCGCCGCCACGGTCGAAGAGATCCTGCGCTTTGCACCACCACTGCACATGTTCAACCGCATCGCGAAAGAGGACGCAGAACTGTTCGGCCACCGTTTCGCCCGCGGCGCTCAGGTGGCCTGCCTGCTGGCCTCGGCCAACCGCGATCCGGCCGTCTGGAGCGATGCCGGGCGCTTCGATCCCGCGCGTCCGGTGGTGGCACACACCAGCTTCGGCGGGGGCGCGCATTTCTGCATCGGCGCGCCGCTTGCGCGCCTTGAAATGCAGATCGCCCTGCCGGCACTGTTCGCCCACCTGCCCCGCCTTTCCCTTGCCGCGGCGCCGCGCCTTGCAGACATCTATCACTTTCACGGACTCGAGGCCCTGCCCGTGTGCTACTGAGGTCGTCTTCCTTTTCGCCCCTTCGCAGACGGAAACGGCCGACATCCCTTTATCCCGCAACCGGCAGGGCCGTGGCTGCCTTGATTTCCTCCATCGACAACAGTGCCGTGACGTTGAAGATCTTCACCTCGCGGATCAGCGCCTGGTAGAATTCGTCATAGGCGCGGGCATTCTTCACCCGCACCTTCAGGATGTAGTCGATCTCGCCTGCCAGCCGATGCGCCTCGATTACTTCGGGACGCGCATGCACCGCCTTCAGAAAGCGCGCCTGCCAGCCCGCCTCATGCTCGGAGGTGCGCACCAGAACGAAGAAGCACGCATCCAGCCCCAGTTTCGCGGGATCAAGAACGACCGTCTCGCGGCGAATCACCCCCGCTGCCTTCATGCGGCGGATGCGATTCCAGACAGGTGTCTTCGAGGCCCCCACCAGACGGGCGATTTCCTCAAGCGACAGGCCGGCATCGCGCTGCAGCACCGCAAGGATCTTCCGGTCGGTGGCGTCAAGCCGGGCAGCCATTTCGGACTTTCGGCCCGGATCGGGATCATGTCCATATTCTTCAGGCATTCTGGTATCATATCCTTATTTTATGAAGTATATGGCATAATAGAGGAATTATTTCCTAATATGGTCAAGAGAAATACGGCCTTCACCCAGGCAGGAACAGACAGGCTCGGAAAACCGGACACACCATGTCACGCAAGTTTCACCCCTCGGTCCTCACCGCCAATGATCTGCCGGGCGGCGCGGTTGTCTATCTCGCGCCAGGCCGCCAATGGGTGCATGACATCGCCCTGGCCGAAATCCTGGCCGACCGGAACAGGGCCGAGGCCCTGCTTGCCTGGGCCGAAACCCGGACGCTCGAAATCATCGGCGCCTGCCTCGCACCCATCGATCCCGCCAGCCACCGGCCGCTTGCCAACCGCGAACGGATCCGTGCCGCCGGCCCCTTTTCGCTGCCGCGCACCCACGCCGGCACGCCAAACCGCAAGGAATCCCGGCATGTATCAGCCCGACACCTTTGACCGCGCCTTCCTGCAGGCCCGCACGGCACAGTTCCGTTCGCAGGTGGCACAGCGCCTTTCAGGCGCGCTTTCCGAGGAAGAATTCAGACCTCTGCGCCTGATGAACGGGCTTTACCTGCAACTGCACGCCTACATGCTGCGCGTCGCCATTCCCCATGGCACGCTCTCATCAGCCCAGATGCAGGCGCTGGCCGAGGTGGCCGACCGCTGGGACCGCGGCCATGCCCATTTCACCACCCGTCAGAACATCCAGTTCAACTGGATCGCGCTGAAGGACGCCCCCGACATCCTTGAATATCTGGCCGACACCGGCCTGCACGCGGTGCAGACCTCGGGCAACACCATCCGCAATGTCACGACCGACCCCTTCGCCGGCGCCGCGCCCGACGAAATTGCCGATCCGCGCCCCGTTGCCGAACTTGTTCGCCTGTGGTCAACCGATCACCCCGAGTTCCAGTATCTGCCCCGCAAGTTCAAGATCGCGGTTTCGGCCAGCCCCGACGACCACGCCATCACCCGCGCCCATGACATCGGCCTGCGGCTGCGGCGCAACGAAAACGGCGGGACCGGCGTGGAAATCAGCGTCGGCGGCGGGCTGGGGCGCACGCCGATGCTGGGGCAGGTGCTGATGCCCTTCGTGCCCCTTGCCGATCTGCTGGGAATGCTGGAAGCGATCCTGCATGTCTACAATCGCCTCGGCCGGCGCGACAACAGATACAAGGCCCGTCTCAAGATCGCCGTCAGCACCTTCGGAATCGACAGGATCCGCACAATGGTGGTGGAACGTTTCGAACGAATTCGCCGCCACCATCACGGGGCCGGCCTGAAAGTGCTTGCCCGAATCGAACACTTCTTCCGCAGCCCGCCCTTCGCGCGAAAACCCCTTGACGGATATGCGGCCGCCCTTGCCGCCGATCCCGCTTTCGCCCGCTGGGCCGCCACCAACGCCGCCGCCCACAAACGTGCCGATCATGCGATCGTCACCATCCCGCTGAAGGCGCCCGGGGCGGCACCGGGCGACGCCTCGGCCGGCCAGATGCGGCTTCTGGCCACGCTTGCCGCGCGCTACAGCCACGGCGAGCTGCGCGTGACACAGGCCCAGAACATCGTGCTGCCTCACGTTCACCGCGCCGATCTGCCGGCCCTGCATCGCGCGCTGGACGGCGCCGGGCTGGCAACGGCGAACGCCGGGCTGGCCACCGACATCACCGCCTGCCCCGGCCTCGACTACTGCGCGCTGGCCACCGCCCGCTCGATTCCCGTAGCCCAGGAAATCGCGCGCCGGATCGAGGCCCTGAAGATCGAGCACGAGATCGGCCCGATCGAGATCAGGATCTCGGGCTGCATCAACGCCTGCGCCCACCATCACCTGGGCACGATCGGCATTCTGGGGCTCGAACGCGCCGGGGCCGAAACCTATCAGATCACCCTTGGCGGACAGGCCCGCGCCCCGGCGCGCCTTGGCGAACGGGCCGGGCCGGGGTTTGCCGCCAACGAAATCGTGCCGGCCGTCGAGCGTCTGCTCAAGGGTTATCTGGCCCTGCGCAAGTCCCCCGAGGAAAGCTTCGCAGCCTGCCTGCACCGCCTGGGACCCCGGCCCTTCCGCGCCCGTCTCTATCCCGATGCCCCGAAAGGAAAACACCCCCGCCATGCCGCCTGATGATTCCGATCCGCTCATCGCCCGCCTCAACGCCGAATACGCCCCCCTGCACACCCGGCGGGCGCTGAGACGCGCGCTCGGGGATCCGGCGCTGGGGCGGATCGCACTGGTATCGTCGTTCGGCGCACAATCGGTGGTGCTGCTGCATTTGATCTCGATCATTGATCGCACCCTGCCGGTGCTGTTCATCGACACCGAAATGCTGTTTCGGGAAACATATGAATATCAGAAGCGCCTGGCGCGAACCCTGGGCCTGACCGGCATCCGGCACCTGAAGGCGCCGTCCCGCAACATCCGCGCCGGGGATCCGGCCACGGATCTGCATCTGCGCGATCCCGACGCCTGCTGCGAACTGCGCAAGGTTCGTCCGCTGCAACGGGGCCTGCATGGTTTCGACTGCTGGATCACCGGGCGCCGGCGCGATCAGGGGCGCTCGCGTGCCGGGCTTGAGCTGTTCGGGCGCGACAGCGTGGGGCGGATCAAGTTCAACCCGCTGGCGCACTGGAGTGCGGCGGATGTCAACGCCCATATCAACCGCCACAACCTGCCCCGCCACCCGCTGAGCGCGCGGGGATTCCAGTCACTCGGCTGTGCCCCCTGCACGGTGGCGGGGCACGGACGAGCCGGGCGCTGGCCGGATCGCGCAAAGGAAGAATGCGGCATCCATGTGGTGGATGGCCGGATCAGGCGCGGGCCTGCGCCCGATGCGCCGGTGATCGTGCGCGATACGGGATTCGTCCCCGATGATCCGGTGCCGGATGCACGCGTGCTCGAGCTGCCGGGCGATACCGATCCCGCCACCCTGCCCCGCGATCCCGCCGGCTGGCAGATGATCCGCATCACCTTTCCCGCCTTTCACGACGGCCGCGGCTTCAGCCTGGCGCGCGCCTTGCGCGACAGCGGCTTTGACGGGCGCCTGCGCGCCGCCGGCCCGCTGCTGGCCGCACAATATCCACTGTTGCGGCGCTGCGGCTTTGACGAGGTGGAAATTCCCGCCGCCCACGCCGCCCGCCAGCCCGAATACCTGTGGCAGGGCGCGGCACGCTGGCGGGAGCATGATTACCAGGCCCGCCTCGGCGCTGGACCGCGACAGCTGAACGCCTTATACAACCCCGATATTCCCACCAACGGAACAAGCGGATGAACGATCAGACAACCCCGGCCGAGACCAGTCGCGCACCCGTGCTGCCCGATGCCCAGACCGTGACCTCCGTCAGGCACTGGACCGACAGGCTGTTTTCCTTCCGCGTGACGCGGCCGCGCAGCCTGCGCTTCCGCTCGGGCGAATTCGTGATGATCGGCCTTCTGAACGACAACGGCAAACCGATCCTGCGCGCCTATTCCATCGCCTCGCCCGCCTGGGATGACGAACTCGAATTCTACTCGATCAAGGTGCCCGACGGCCCGCTGACCTCGCGCCTTCAGCACATCCGGCCGGGCGATCAGATCATCCTGCGCCCCAAGCCGGTGGGCACGCTGGTGCATGACGCGCTGCTGCCCGGCAAACGGGTGTGGTTCTTTGCCACCGGCACCGGCATCGCCCCCTTCGCCAGCCTCGTGCGCGACCCCGAAACCTATGAGAAGTTCGATCAGGTGATCCTGACCCATACCTGCCGCGAGGTGGCCGATCTGGAATACGGCCGCCAACTGGTGGAGGGGCTGAAGGATGATCCCCTGATCGGCGAATTCGTGGGCGACAAGCTTTCCTACTATCCCACCACCACCCGTGAAGACAGCCCGAAAACGGGGCGCATCACCGATCTGCTGCAGGATGGAACGGTGTTCGCCGATCTGGGCCTCAAGGGGCTCGACCCCGCGGTTGACCGCGCCATGATCTGCGGCTCGCTTGCCTTCAACAAGGACATGCAGGAAATCCTCGAAGCGGCCGGCCTGCGCGAGGGCGCCAATTCGGACCCCGGGGAATATGTGGTGGAAAAGGCCTTCGTGGGCTGACAGGCCGGCTCCGGCCCAGTTCCGGCACCCGACGACAGGCAGCCACGCCCAGCAGGCCGCAGCCACCACGCGGAACACCCCGCCTCCCGCGCAGCAGGCCGTTTCGGGCCGCATTCCACGGGGCCGGCCGTATCCTGCCGCCGCAATATTAATATTCCCCCTGCGCGGAAGATGTTCCCTTCGATGCTCCCTTCAGAGCCCCAGAGCCGCCCTGATCTCCTGAAGCACGCTGGCGATCATGTCGGGGTTTTGCGCCGCCTGCTGCACCAGATCGTTCAGCAGGCCTTTCTGCTGCGGATCGATATCCGAATCCTCGATCAGTTGCGCCACCTTCTGCGGATCGAAATTGCCCGGATCAAGAATGGCCGCGGCATCCATTGCGCCGCTCGTCGCACTCTCGGCCGCTTCGGTCGCCGCACCGGCCGCCTCACCAACCGCATCCTTCGCCGCGCCGGCCGCCTCGCCGGCAGCCCCTGCCGCATCCGACGCGCCTTCCTTCACGGCATCCACCGCACCCTGGCCGCCGCCGCTCATGTACCAGGCCCCAAGGCCGAGCACCACCAGCAGCAAGGCAATGATCACTGTTCTGTTCATGGCAAAACCCCCTTTTCCGAACGGCCCCATTGTGCCCTGCCCGCCCGGCGGATGACAGGCCGCCACCGCCGGACGGGCAAAAGCGGCGGGCAATTGCTCATTTGCCTGCGAATAGCGGGTTGAATCACGCCAACCGACCGTCTAATTTGCCGGCTGACATCTGGATGCAACCGAAGGAACACGAGCCATAGCCCGCAGACCACACCACGCCCCGCCGCAGCGCGATACAGGACCGCGCGTGAACGAAAAAATCAGAGCACCTGAAATCAGGCTGATCGGGGCCGACGGCGAAAACCTTGGTGTTGTTTCCCCCGCAAGGGCGCTGGACCTGGCCGACGAGGCCGGGCTTGATCTTGTCGAGATCTCGCCCAATGCCAGTCCGCCGGTCTGCAAGATCATGGATTTCGGCAAGTTCAAGTACGAACAGCAAAAGCGCGAATCGGAAGCGCGCAAGAAACAGAAAACGATCGACATCAAGGAAGTGAAGTTCCGCCCCAACACCGACAAGCACGATTACGACGTGAAGATGCGCAACGTCTTCCGGTTTCTGGAAAATGGCGACAAGGTGAAGATCAGCCTGCGCTTTCGCGGTCGCGAGATGGCGCATCTCGATCTGGGCCGCCAGTTGCTGGAACGGGTCGCCAGCGACGTGACCAAGGCCGAAGCCGGCAAGATCGAGAACATGCCCAAGATGGAAGGGCGCCAGATGATCATGATGATCGGCCCCACTCCGAAATAAGGCAGACCATCCCCCGAAGCCGATCCCGCCCCCCGGGCGGCTTCGGGTTTTCCTTGCATTCTTCCCGCCGCCTGGCACCATCGCCGCATGGCAAAGGCGGTTTTCATCCAGAATCCCGATTCGCCCTATGACGACAGGCCCGGAGAACTTTACCATTTTCCGAACTGCTACCTGAACAGGGTGAAACGGTGCGTCGGCGACTGGGCGATCTTCTATGAGGGGCGCAAGGGAGCCTTCGGATATGTGGCGGTGCAGAAAGTGGAAAAGGTGGTGCCTGATCCCCTGCGCGAGGATCACTCCTTCGCGGTAATGGAACCCGCCACGCTGCTTGAATTCGAACGCGTCGTGCCCCGTGCCCGCCCCGATGGCGCGGCCTGGGAAAGCTGCCTGCGCGGCCCGGATGGCCGACCGGTGTCAGGGGGCGCCAATTCATCATCCGTGCGCCTGCTCGCAGACCGGGAATTTGCCGGCATCGTGAATTACGGCTGTCGGGAAATCGACGATGCCAACGCATTTTCACGCGATCCCCCGCCACCGGGCCGCGCCTTTCCCGAACAACCGCCCGGCATGGCCGAACCGCCCGCCCCCTTCGCGGGCCCGGCCGAGATTGCCGAGACACGCGACAGCATCCTGGTTTCACGAACAAAACGCGATGCGCAGTTCGCCCGAATGGTGAAACGGGCCTATGGCGGGCGCTGCGCGGTCAGCGGGCTTTGCCTGCGCAATGGCGGCGGACGCCCCGAGGTCGAGGCCGCCCATATCCGCCCCGTGGCTCATGGCGGTCCGGACATCGTGGCAAACGGCATTGCCCTTTCCGGCACGCTGCACTGGATGTTCGACCGGGGGCTGATCTCGGTGGCACCCGACATGCGCATCCTCATATCCCACAACAAGGTGCCGCAGGACGTGGCGCAAAGGCTGATCTCGCCCGCGCAGCGCCTGCTGCTGCCCGAAGACCCGCGCCACCATCCCCACCCGGAATACCTGCGCCATCATCGCGAAGAAATCTTCGGCCGTGCCACATGATCACCGAACACCAGCCCGGTGATCAGAGATGCACACACGCTTCTGCCCCTGCCCCTGCCGGGGGCCGTTCTATCCTGCCGCAACTGCCACCGCACGGCGCGCCATCACCCCCACCAGATGGGCGCGATATTCGGGAGAGCCGTGCAGATCGCCGATCATGCCCACCGCATCGGGTTTCATGCCGTCAAGCGCCGCAGCGCTGAAATCGCCGGAAAGCGCCTGCTCGGCGGCCTCCCAGCGGAACACGCCCTCTTCCGAGGCGCCGGTCACCGCCACGCGCACCACATCGCCGAAGCGTGCCACGAACACCCCCGCAAGCGCAAAGCGCGAGGCGGGCTGATCGAATTTCGCATAGGCTGCCGCATCGGGAAGGGGAAATTTCACCGCGGTGATGATCTCGCCTTCCAGAAGCGCGGTGGTGAACATGCCGCCGAAGAACTGATCGGCCGGGATTTCCCGGTCATTGGTGATGATGGTGGCATTGCCGCCAAGCGCGCCGGCCGGATAATCGGCGGCCGGATCGTTGTTGGCGAGCGAACCTCCGATGGTGCCCCGGTTCCTGACCGCCGGATCGCCGATATTGCCGGCCAGGGCGGCAAGCGCCGGGTAGCTGTCGGCCAGTTCGCGCGCCACCTCGGCATGGGTGGCGGTTGCACCGATGGTGATTTCTCCATCGCCTCTGGTGATTCCTGCCAATTCCTTCACCCCCGAAAGGCTGACCAGCGTTTCGGGGGCCGCCAGCCGCTGCTTCATGGTGGGGATCAGCGTCTGCCCCCCGGCCAGCGGCTGCGATTCATCACTTCCCAGAAGGTCGATCGCCTCGGCCAGGGTGCGGGGACGGGTGATGATCACTTCATACATCGTTTCTTTCCTCCTCAGCCCTGCATCGCCGCCCAGACGCGCGAAGGCGTCAGCGGCATGTCGATATGGGTCACGTCATGGCCTGCACGCTGCAGCGCATCCACCACCGCATTGACGATGGTCGGCGGCGAGCCGATACAGCCGGCTTCGCCACAGCCCTTCACGCCCAGCGGATTGTGGGTGCAGGGTGTGGCGCAGCTGTGATCGACACTGTAGAAGGGCAGATCGTCGGCCCGCGGCATGGCGTAATCCATGTAGCTGGCGGTCAGCAGCTGGCCCTCGTCGTCATAGACACAGCCTTCCAGAAGCGCCTGGCCGATTCCCTGGCCCAGCCCGCCATGCACCTGCCCGTCAACGATCATCGGATTGACGATGGTGCCGAAATCATCGACGGCGGCAAACCGCTCGACCGTCACCTTTCCGGTTTCCGGATCAACCTCCACCTCGCAGGCATAGGCGCCGGCGGGATAGGTGAAATTGGCCGGATCGTAGAAGGCGGTTTCCTCGAGGCCCGGTTCAAGATCTTCCAGCGGATAGTTGTGGGGCACGTAGGCCGCCAGGGTGACATCGCCCCAGGCAACCGACTTGTCGGTGCCCTTCACGGTGAACCGGCCCTCCTTCAGCTCGATGTCCTCGGCCGAGGCCTCAAGCAGATGGGCGGCAATCTTCCTGGCCTTGTCGATCACCTTTTCGGCGGCACGCACCATCGCACTGCCGCCCACCGCCAGCGATCGCGAGCCATAGGTGCCCATTCCCATCGGCACCCTTGCGGTATCGCCATGCACGATCTCCACCTGGGAAGGGTCGATACCGATCATGCTGGCGATCACCTGGGGAAAGGCCGTCTCGTGGCCCTGGCCATGGCTGTGGCTGCCCGTCATCACCGTAACCGAACCGGTGGCATTGACCCGCACCGTGGCGCTTTCGTAAAGCCCGGCCCGGGCGCCAAGCTGACCCACCAGGTTGGAAGGGGCGATGCCGCAGGCCTCGATATAGCAGTTGACCCCGAAACCGCGCAGCCTGCCGCGCTTCTTCGATTCGGCGGCGCGCGCCTCGAAGCCGTCGCGGTCGGCCAGTTCCATCAGCTTGTCCATGGTGGCGTGATAATCGCCGGTATCATAGGTAAGCGCGACCGGCGTTTCATAGGGGAATTCGGTGATGAAGTTGCGGCGCCGGATCTCTACCGGATCGATCCCCAGTTCACGCGCGGCCTTGTCGATCACCCGCTCCAGCTGGAAGGTTGCCTCGGGCCGCCCCGCGCCCCTGTAGGCATCAACCGGCACGGTATTGGTGAACACAGCCCTGACGTTCACATAGATCAGCGGCGTCCTGTAATTGCCCGCCATCAGCGTGCCGTGCAGCCAGGTGGGCACGCTTGGTGCAAAGGTCGAAAGATAGGCTCCCATGTTGGCCAGGGTGCTGGTGCGGATCGCAAGGAAATGGCCCTCTTCGTCAAGCGCCAGCTCGATCTTCGTGACATGGTCGCGCCCCTGCGCATCCGACATGAAGGCCTCGGAGCGCGAGGCGCGCCATTTCACCGGCCGGTTCACCACCTTTGCGGCGAAGGTGCAGAAGGCCTCTTCCTGGTAATGGAAGATCTTGGTGCCGAAGCCGCCGCCCACGTCAGGCGAAACCACCCGCAGCTTGTGCTCGGGAATACCCAGCACGAAGGCCCCCATCAGCAGGCGGATCACATGCGGATTCTGGCTGGTGGTGTAAAGCGTGTATTCATCGTCGGCACGATCATGAACGCCGATCGCCACCCGTGGCTCCACCGGATTGGCGACAAGGCGCTGGTTCACCAGTTCGAGCGTGGTGACATGGGGTGCCTTCCTGATCGCCTCGTCCACCGCATCGCGGTTTTCCTCGACGAAGCCCCAGTCGTAGCAGAGGTTCGACTTCAGATCCTCATGCACCTTCTGCGCGCCATCCTCGAGTGCCGCGGCCATGTCCACCACCGCCGGCAGCGCCTCGATATCCACTTCGATCGCCTCGGCCGCATCGCGCGCCTGCTGCAGCGTGTCGGCCACCACCGCGGCGATCGGCTCGCCCACATGGCGCACGAAGCCCTCGGCCAGCACCGGGTGCTTCGGCTCCTGCATCGGTTCTCCGAACCGGTCCGTCACCTGCCAGCCGCAGGGAATGCCGCCGACTTCGGCAAAATCCGCGGCGGTGAACACCTTCAGCACGCCGGGCATCTTCTCGGCGGCGGAAATGTCGATGCCGTTGATCCTGCCATGCGCCATGTCCGAGCGCAGAAAGAACACATGCGCCTGATTGTGGATGTTTATGTCGTCCGTATAGCGGCCCTGCCCTGTCAGAAACCGCACATCCTCGCGCCGTCTGGTGCTGGCGCCGATACCTCCGTCTGCCGGCATTTTTCTTCCTCCCTGAATTCTTCCGGGCCGCGCCGCATTGCGCATCTGCCCGTCTGCCGCTCATTCGGCGGCAATGTTGCTCACATCCTGTCCGCTTGCGGCCATGATCGCCCTGACGATGTTGTGATAGCCGGTACAGCGGCAGATATTGCCCTTGAGATATGCGCGGATCTCGGCCTCGGTGGGCTCGGGATTCTCGGCCAGCAATGCCTTGGCGCTCATCACCATGCCCGGCGTGCAGAATCCACATTGCAGGCCGTGGTGATCCTGAAAGGCCTGCTGAATTGCACTGAGCGTGCCATCGGGCGCCGCCTCGCCCTCGATGGTGGCCACCTCGGCCCCTTCGCATTCCAGTGCGAAGATGTTGCAGGATTTCACCGCCCGCCCGTTCACATGCACCACGCAGGCCCCGCACTGCGCGGTGTCGCAGCCCACATGAGTGCCGGTAAGTTCAAGGTTTTCACGCAGGAAATCCGCCAGCAGCGTGTTGTCAGGCACATCGGCGCGAACCGGCCTGCCGTTTACGGTCATGCTGACCTCGGTCATCTCTTCCTCCCTGAAATCATCATGGTGTTATGGCGTTGCTTCATCCGAAGTAAAACATGCCGGGAAGAAAACGCGAAATCCTTTTCGCGTGCCGATCGGTGAATTTCCGCCACCGCTCAGCCCCGGCGCAGGCGCGCGGTGATCTCGGCCAGCACAGAAACGGCGATTTCGGCCGGGGTGCGGGCACCGATATCAAGCCCTACCGGCGCATGGATGCGCGCGATATCTCCATCGCCCAGCCCCGCCGCCTTCAGACGCGCCACACGACGGGCATGGGTGCGCACGGAACCGAGGCAGCCGATATAATAGGCATCACTTTTCAGCGCCGCGATGATCGCCGGATCATCGATCTTGGGATCGTGGGAAAGCGTCACCACCGCGCAGCGCGCATCCGGCGCCAGGCGGGAAAGGGCCTCGTCGGGCCAGTCTCCGAAAATGGTTTCGCCGGGAAAACGGGCGGCGGCGGCAAAGGTTTCGCGCGGGTCGATCAGCGTCACGTCATGGCCGGCAAGGCGCGCCATCGGCAAAAGCGCCTGGGCGATATGCACCGCCCCCACCACGAAGAGGCGCAAAGGCGGATTGTGAATGCTCACGAAGATATGGCCGTCTTCCCCGAAGCCCGAGCGATCGGCGCGGAAGCGGTCGGGAAACTCGTCCGGGCCCGACAGCCGCCGCGTCCAGGTTTTCGTGTCCACCACATAGGCCACCGGGCGGCGCGCGGCACGGGCCTTCACCAGTTCCGCCAGCAGGGCCTCGGGAATGCCGCCCGCCATGCCCACCGGCTCCAGCAGGATGCGTATGGTGCCGCCACAGGCAAGCCCCACCTCGAAGGCGGTTTCGTCTGCCACCCCGAATTCCAGGATCCGGCTCTGCCCGTCCTGCAGCGCATCCTCTGCCGCAACGATCACCGCCCCTTCCACACAGCCGCCGGAAACCGAGCCCATGATCTCGCCCGTGCCCGAAATCGCCAGCTGACTGCCCACCGGCCGCGGCGCACTGCCCCAGGTCTGCACCACGGTTGCAAGCACGCCCCCCCGCCCCTGCCGGTGCCACAGAAGCGCCCTTTCGGCAATCGCCTCATGGGCCGGCGCATGTGCAGTCTCGCTCGTCATTTCCGGTCCTCCGCTCCGGAACAGGATCATGCCCCTCCGCACGGCAACCGGCAACCCCCGTGATCGGCCCCTTCATCCCGGCGCAGAGACCTGCCAGCCCGGCCACCGCTGCCACAACGGCGGCCGGAGATGCGAAAAGCGGCCGCCAGGCTGCCCTGTCGGCCGCTTTCTTCCTTGTCCCACCGATCGGCGGGCACCGTTGACGCCGGTCGGCGCCCCTGCTCACTCTGCCGGCTGGGTCTTCCCGGCAGGCGCACCCGAAAGGCGCTCGGGCAGGGCAAAGGCCACCACGATGAACACGATCCCCAGCACGATCCCGAGAATATCGCCCGGAATGCCGGTGAGCCCCTCGTATTTGGCGCCGGGAACGGTGCCCAGCGTCACCTTGCCGCCACCGATCTTGCTCAGCAGGCCCATGGCCTTGATGCTCGGATAGGTGGCCATGTAGGCCGCCGCGCCCAGCAGACCGCCGGCAATGAAGAACAGCGCATCCTTGCGCCCGGTGGCGGCCGCGGCCACGCCGGTGCCCGGGCAGAAGCCCGAAAGCGCCCAGCCGATGCCCAGCAGGATGCCGCCGAAGAACACACCCACATAGGCCGTTTTCACCGACATGTGCCCCACATCCACAAGGCCCAGCATCTGCCCGCCGAACATCAGGATCGAACCCACACCGATCGCCAGCAGGATCACCTTGGCCAGGTGCAGGTTGGTGAGATTGAGCATCTTGATGATATATTGCGGGTTGGTGGCGGCCACGCGATCAAGCACGAAACCGAACAGCCCGCCGATCACCAGCGCCAGAATAACCGTTGTCATGGCTCAGCCCTCCTTCCTGTACATCATCATGGCCAGCGGCACCGCCGCACCGAAGGCACCAAGGGCGAAGATGTAGCCCGAAAGCGATGTCTGCATCATGCCCGACATCATGTGCCCCGAGGTGCAGCCCCCCGCAAGGCGCGCACCGTAAAGCACGATGAACCCGCCCACGAAGGCCGCCACATAGCGCTTCACGTGACTGTCGCCGAAATTGGCGCGCCAGATCGGCGGCATCACCCGCTCTTCCTTCGGCACCCAGCCGCGCAGCGCCGCCGAAATCGCCGCACCGATCACCATCGCCACCACGAAGACGAAGCTGTAGTTCAGCGGGTTGGCCACGCTCTTGGCATATTTGCCGCCCGATTTTGCCAGATAGGCATTGCTCGAAGTGTATTTGTCATCTTCCGTCTGCGTCACCACCGTCGGATCGACCGCATTCCACACGATCCCGTCAAGGATCACGAACTGGGTCGAAACGCCGATGGGTTTCACCAGAAGAACGGCCAGGAAGAACACCAGCCCAAGGGCCAGCCCCCCTGTTTTCCAGTTCAGCATGAGATTACCCCCATATCAGAGATGCGTTAATATATTCACGATAATGAATAGTATTGCAGGTTGACATTTCAAGGCATTGATCTGCATCAAGCCGCGGATCCGCCTGCATCCCGGCCGCCTGCAGGGGCCGGACACCGGGCCGTTCATGAAGGGACCGGGAAAGGATCAGCGGGAAATCAACCGCATGAGCCGGTCCTTTTCCCCCGTGTCATCAGGGCGTGACAGTGCCTCGGCCAGAGCTTCGAGAGAGGCGATGTTGTGGCCGGCGCGGAAACTGTCCACATGGGGCAGCATGGCGCGGATACCGGCGGCTTCGGGGGCAAAACCTTCCCAGCGCAGCAGGGGATTGAGCCAGATCAGCCGGCGGGCCGAAAGGCGCAGGCGCTCCATCTCGCAGGCCAGCAGGCCGGGATCGCCGCGGTCAAGCCCGTCGGTTATCACCAGCACCACCGCGCCACGCCCCAGCACCCGGCGTGCCCAGTCGCGGTTGAATCTGTGCAGACATTCGCCGATCCGCGTGCCGCCCTCCCAGTCCTGCACCTCGGCCCCGGCGGCGGTCAGGGCGGCATCCACATCGCGGGCGGCAAGCTGGCGGGTGATATTGGTCAGGCGGGTGCCGAATGTGAAGCCATGCACCCTGGCCCGGCCCGGTCCCCGGCGATTCGATAGCGCATGCAGGAAATGCAGCACCGCGCGGCTGTAGGCCGACATCGAACCGGAAATGTCGCAGATCACCACCAGATCGGGCCAGCGCGGGCGCCGCCTTTTCAGCGCCGGGTGGCGCAACTCTCCCCCCTGGCGCATTGCCTGGCGCAGGGTAGCGCGCCAGTCTGCCGCCCGCCCGCGCGGATCGGGCATGCTGCGGCGCGACGGCAGCGGCTTCACCGGCAGTTCGAGCCGTGCCAGAATGCGCCGAGCCTCGGCCATCTCGGCACTGCTCATCTGCTCGAAATCGAGCGTGCGCAGACGTTCGCGGGCTGTGGCGGTGCCGCTGGCATCGATCTCGATCGCGGTGTCTTCGTCCGGCCCCTGCGCCCCCCCCGGCAGATCGCGCGTCGCGCCGGCCAGAAGCGCCTCGGCAGCGCGCCTTTCGGCTGCCTTCGCCCGGCGCTCTTCCTGCACCCCGCGCATGGCGGGCAGCAGCAGCGCCATCATGTGTTCGAGATAGCGCGGATCGCGCCAGAACAGGCGGAACACCTGCGCGAAGACAGCGCGTTCCTCGGGGCGCCGCACGAAACAGGCATGCAGGGTCCAGTAGAAATCGCGACGGTCGGAAAAACCCGCCACCGCCACCGCCTGCACCGCCCGCAACACTGCCCCGGTGCCAATGGAAAGCCCCGCCGCCCTGAGCGCCCGGGCGAAATGGGTGATGTTTTCCGGCAGCCTGCCGTTTTCGGGAATGTCGGGCAACAGCTGTTCAGCCATCGCCCTGCTCCTGCGCGCGCCGGCCTGCCCGGGGCTTTCCTGCCCCGGCACGCGCCCCGGTACCGCGCATCACGCACCCTCCAGGGCGCCGCGCGCCTCGTCCAGGATCCTTGCCGCCTCGGAGCCGGCAAGGCGCTGGATGTCGTCCTGATATTTCAGCAATGCCCCCAGCGTGTCGGCGATCACCTCGGGGCTGAGGCTGATCACATCAAGCGCCAGCAGGCATTTGGCCCAGTCGATGGTTTCGGCCACGCCGGGCTTCTTGAACAGATCCTCGGTGCGCAGGCGCTGCACGAAGGCCACCACTTCGCGCGAAAGCGCTTCGCCCGCTTCGGGGGCGCGGGCCTTCAGAATCTCGATCTCGCGGGTGAAATCCGGATAATCGACCCAATGATAGAGGCAGCGCCGCTTCAGCGCATCATGCACTTCGCGGGTGCGGTTCGAGGTGAGAATGACGATCGGCGGTGCCGGCGCGGCGATGGTGCCAAGCTCGGGGATCGTCACCTGAAAATCCGAAAGCGCCTCAAGAAGAAAGGCCTCGAAAGGCTCGTCGGTGCGGTCAAGCTCGTCGATCAGAAGCACCGGGGCGCCGCCGGGCTGGGGCCGCATGGCCTGAAGCAGCGGGCGCGCGATCAGGTATTCCTCGCTGAAAAGCTCGGCCTTGAGCGCATCGCGTTCGGCGCCTCCGACCGCCTCGGCGGTGCGGATCGCCACCATCTGGGCGGCAAAGTTCCATTCGCAAACGGCGCTGGCCGCATCCAGCCCTTCATAGCACTGCAGCCGGATCAGCCGCCGCCCCAGGGCCGACGACAGCGCCTTGGCGATTTCCGTCTTGCCGACGCCGGCCTCACCCTCCAGAAACAGCGGGCGGCCAAGGCGCAGCGCCAGGAAAACCACCGTGGCCAGGGCCCGCCCGCAGACATAGCCCTCGGCCGCCAGCATGTCCTGCACATTCCCGATGGAAGTGATCCCGATATCCCGCATCTGCCTCTCCATGTCCGGCCCATGCTGCACGCGGGGGCGGCAAGGTCAAGGGCGCAAGGTTTCGTTGCAATCGACATGATTGCCCTTCCCAGCCCCTTGCGGCAAAAGAGGGCAACGATGCCCAAGCTGAAGGAGGCCCCGATGACACCCCCCGGCAAGACCGACAACACCACCGCAAGCCGCCCCGCCCTGCGCGCCAAGGACGCACCCGGCCTTGGACGGTTCGACTGGGAAGATCCCTTCCGTCTCGAAGATCAGCTTTCCGAAGACGAGCGCATGCTGCGCGATGCCGCCCGTGCCTTTGCACAGGATCGCCTGCAGCCGCGCGTGACCCGCGCCTACCGGGAAGAGGAAACCGATCCGCTGATCTTCCGCGAGATGGGCGAAGCGGGGCTTCTGGGCGTTACCCTGCCCGAGGAATACGGCGGCCTTGGCGCCAATTACGTTACCTACGGGCTGATCGCCCGCGAAATCGAACGGGTGGATTCGGGCTATCGCTCGATGATGAGCGTGCAAAGCTCGCTGGTGATCTATCCGATCCATGCCTATGGCAGCGAGGAACAGCGCCGCAAATACCTGCCCGCCCTGTGCGCGGGCAAGGCGGTCGGCTGTTTCGGCCTGACCGAACCCGACGCCGGCTCGGATCCCGGCAGCATGACGACCCGCGCCGAAAAGACCGCCGCCGGCTATCGCCTGAGTGGCACCAAGATGTGGATATCCAACAGCCCCATCGCCGATCTGTTCGTTGTCTGGGCGAAATCCGAAGCCCACGGCGGCAGGATCCGCGGCTTCCTGCTGGAAAAGGGGATGAAGGGCCTTTCCGCGCCGAAGATCGAAGGCAAGCTGAGCCTGCGCGCCTCGATCACCGGCGAGATCGTGATGGATGGCGTCGAGGTCGGGGAAGACGCCCTGCTGCCCCATGTCGAAGGGCTGAAGGGGCCGTTCGGCTGCCTCAACCGGGCACGCTATGGCATCGCCTGGGGTGCATTGGGGGCAGCCGAATTCTGCTGGCAGGCAGCACGACAATACGGGCTTGACCGCAAGCAGTTCGGCAAGCCGCTGGCCGGCACCCAGCTGTTCCAGAAGAAACTGGCCGACATGCAGACGGAAATCGCCCTCGGCCTGCAGGCGGCGCTCAGGGTGGGCCGGCTGATGGATGAAGCCGCCGCCGCGCCCGAAACGATCAGCCTCATCAAGCGCAACAATGTGGGCAAGGCACTGGAAATCGCCCGTCAGGCGCGCGACATGCATGGCGGCAACGGCATATCGGAAGAATTCCAGGTGATGCGCCACATGATGAACCTTGAAACCGTGAATACCTATGAGGGCACCCATGACGTGCACGCCCTGATCCTCGGGCGGGCGCAGACAGGCCTGCAGGCATTTTTCTGAAGGCAGGAAGGCAAGAGGCCCGGCGGCTTCCTGCTCCGGCGCGCCCCGAGCGGAGCCCCCGCCGGCCACTACTGCCGCCAGCCCGTTTTCGCGTGCATGCGGCGCTGGATGCAGGCCGGGCAGAACGCCGAAAGGAAGCGGGAGCCCTGCCACCCGGCAACAGAATTCCGGCCGCGCATTTCACGTCACGCGAATCACAGCCCCCTGCCGGTCGGGGATTTTCGTCCGTAAGGAAATGCCCGACGCCAAAATTCTATCAGGGATTGATCGACCGAGTCCTGATTGCATCAGATGCGCGAACAGCCATCCGTATTTTCCCATCATTGCCCTGCAAGGCAGAAACGAACACTGATTTCACGTGCAATTCATCACAACCTGTTCCTTTATCACTGAAACACGGACAGCAGGGCACGTCGGGCAGACAAACCATGCACGAAGGTATCACAGGGCTCCCCCCCGCGCAGGCGGAATTCATGGAAAGGTCCATCCGGGATGCCACAAGCGCCGGGTTTTACCGCGCGCTCGGCACCGGGCACGACGCCTTCTTCCACGCAGGCGGGAACGGGCTGCTCGTTACCTTCGAAAGCCTCGGCGATCTGGTCGAGGAACAGGAACGTACAACCCCGCTCGGACAGGAACTGACCCGGGGAACGGGCTGTGCCCATCTTGCGGTGCTTGCACGCCGGTCCGACTGGTTCCGCAGCCCCGATGTCTATGCCTTCTTCGACGGCCTGACGGACAAGGGGTTTTTCGACGATTTCGATCAGGTCGTGTTCCATGGGGCCGGCATGGGAGGCTATGCGGCCGGGGCCTTCAGCGTGGCCGCTCCGGGCGCCACAGTGATCATGATCCGCCCGCAGGCCACACTAGATCCGCGGCTTGCCGAATGGGATCCACGCTTCGTTTCGGCCCGCCGCCTGCCCTTCGACACCCGCTACGGTCATGCCCCCGACATGCTTGATGCGGCCGAGCGCGCCTTCCTCTTCTATGACCCGGAAGAAGAGTTCGACGCCATGCACGCCGCCCTTTTCCACCGGCCCCATGTGCACCGCATCCGTCTGCGCCATCTCGGACGCAGACCGGAAACCCACATGGCGGAAATGGATATCCTGAAACCGGTCATCCATTCCGCCCTGCGTGGCACCCTTTCCGTGCTTGAAGTGCACAGGCTGTGGCGCGCGCGCCAGAAATACCCGTTCTACCTGCGCCGCCTCATGGCCCGGCTTGAGGACGACGACCGCGCCGAACTGGCCCGGCGGGTCTGCAATCATGTGGGAACCCGCCTTGACAGCCCCTGCTTCCCCGAGACCCGGAACCGTATCGAGCACCTGCTGGAAAACCGCCTCGGACGACGGCTGGGCGACAGGATCAACCTTGTCTGAACCGCTGTGCCGCACCGGCCCTTCCGGCAGTTGCGCGGCAAAATGGTCAACAAATCCGCTGGCACAGTCCCGTCAGATCGGGTAATCCCGGCCGCAATGAGCGAGCACCTTACCATCACCCGCCCGGATGACTGGCATCTGCATCTGCGCGATGGCGCGATGCTCGTCGCCGTTCTGCCCGAAAGCGCGCGCCATTTCGCCCGGGCCCTGATCATGCCCAATCTGGTGCCGCCGGTGACAACGGGACACGACGCGCGCACCTATCGCGCCCGCATCCTTGCCGCGCTGCCCCGGGGCAGCGGCTTCACCCCGCTGATGACGCTTTACCTGACCGAACAGACCTGCCCCGACGACGTGTCCGCCGCCGCCGCCGAAGGGCTGATCACCGCCGTCAAGCTCTATCCGGCCGGCGCCACCACCAATTCGGCCTCGGGGGTGCGCGATTTCGACCGCCTGCGCCCGGTGCTCGAACGCATGGCCGAAATCGGCCTGCCGCTGTGCGTGCATGGCGAGGTGACGGATCCCGAGGTGGACATCTTCGACCGCGAGGCCATGTTCATCGAGCGCGTGCTTGATCCCCTGCGCCGCGCCGTGCCCGGCCTCAGGGTGGTGCTCGAACACGTGACCACCGCCGAGGGCATCGCCTATGTCAGGGCCGGCGAACGGAACATCGCCGCCACCCTCACCACCCATCACCTGGTGATCAACCGCAACCATATCCTGGCCGGCGGCATCCGCCCGCATTACTACTGCCTGCCGGTCGCCAAGCGCGAAACCCACCGGCGGGCCCTGCGCGAAGCCGCCACCTCGGGCGATCCGCGCTTCTTCCTGGGCACCGACAGCGCCCCGCACACCGATGCTGCCAAGCTTTCCGCTTGCGGCTGCGCCGGCTGCTTCACGGCACCAAACACCCTGGCGATCCTTGCCCATGTATTCGAGGAAGAAGGCGCGCTTTCCCGCCTGGAAGGCTTCGCCGCGCAGCACGGCGCGGCCTTCTACGGCCTGCCGCAGAACCGCGAAACCATCACCCTGGAAAAGGGCGAACCCACCCCCTCGGGCGGCACGCTTGAAACCGGCGAAGGCCCGCTCACCATCTTCGATCCCGGCTTCCCGCTGGCCTGGCGGGTGGCCGGCCCATCCGCGAAAGGCTGTCCGCCATGATCCCCGCCAGCTTCCCCGACAAGGATGAAATCGCCCGCCTCACCGCCCGCATGCTGCTGGAAATCGGCGCCGTGCATTTCAACGCCGTACAGCCCTTCACCCTGGCCTCGGGTCTGCCCTCGCCCACCTATATCGACTGCCGCAGGCTGATCTCGCACCCCCGCATCCGCTCGGTGGTGATGGATTTCCTGGCCGTCACCGTGATGCGCGAGGCCGGGTTCGAGGCATTCACGAACATCGCCGGTGGCGAAACCGCGGGCATCCCCTTCGCTGCGCTGGTGGCCGAACGCCTTGCCCTGCCGATGACCTATGTGCGCAAGAAATCCAAGGGCTACGGACGTAACGCCCGCATCGAGGGCAACATGAACGCGGACGACCGGGTGCTGCTGGTGGAGGATCTGACCACCGACGGCGGTTCGAAGATCGGCTTTGTCGAGGCCATCCGCGAAACCGGTGCCACCTGCGCCCATACAGCGGTGATCTTCTATTACGGCATCTTCCCCGATACCCTGCCCACCCTCGAGACACACGGGATCACCCTGCATCACCTGTGCACCTGGTGGGACGTGCTGGCCGAGGCCCGCAGCGGCGGCGCCTTCGACAGGGAAACCCTGGCCGAGGTCGAGATGTTCCTGACCGATCCCCGCGCCTGGCAGGCAGCCCATCGGGGCGACAAGGCTGAATGCGATCCCCCTGCATCTTGACGAATCCCCCCTCCCCCCCTCAATATGAGGGGCAACTGCCACCTCCGCCCGATGCCGGTTCCGGTACGATGCCGGCAGAGGCCGGACACGATGGAAACCGGGGAGAATTCCCACAGGTTTTCCACAAAAACATACAATTTGCCCGAGGCACGAGGAATGCGTATCAGTCATTCCGGGTCAGGTGAGGAATCGAGCAGTGAACGAATTCACGACAGTCGGGCCGGAGCAGCCCCCGTCCGGAAATCCGGAAACATCAGGCGAAGACGATGCGGCGGAAACCATGCCGCACAACATCGAGGCCGAACAGCAGCTGCTTGGCGCGATCCTCACCAACAACGAAATCTACGACCGTATCGCGCAGATCGTGCGCCCCGAACATTTCTATGAGCCGGTGCACCAGCGCATCTTCGAGGTGGCAGCGGCGCGAATCGCCAAGAACAACCTTGCCTCGCCGGTCACGCTGAAGAATTTCCTCGAAGACGACGAGGGCCTGAAGGCTCTCGGCGGACCGGCCTATCTGGCCCGCATCGCCGGTGCCGCGATTTCGGGCTTCGCCGCGCGCGACTATGCCCGGATGATCCATGACATGGCCGTGCGGCGCGAACTGATCCTGCTGGGACGCGACATCTCGGGCAAGGCCGCGCGGGTGGATGTGGACAGCGAACCTGCGGAACAGATCGTCGAGGCCGAACAGGCCCTTTACAAGCTGGCCGAACAGGGCAGCGCCGGCAGCGGTTTCCATTCCTTCCTGAAGGCGGTAACCGATGCCGTGCAGGTGGCCAATGCCGCCTATCAGCGCGACGGCGGGCTTTCCGGCATTCCGACCGGGCTTGTCGATCTCGACAAGACACTGGGCGGCCTGCACAAGTCAGACCTGCTGATTCTGGCCGGCCGGCCCTCGATGGGCAAGACTTCGCTGGCCACGAACATTGCCTTCAACATCGCCAGGGCCTATCGGAAAGGCCGCCTGCCCGATGGCAGCGAGGGCGCGCTGGAGGGCGGCGTGGTCGGGTTCTTCTCGCTTGAGATGAGCGCCGAGCAACTGGCAGCCCGCATCCTGTCCGAGGCTTCGGAAGTGCCCAGCGAGCAGGTTCGCCGTGGCGACCTGACCGAAGAGGAATTCCGCCGTTTCGTGGAGGCAGCCAAGGCGCTCGAGGCCTGCCCGCTTTACATCGACGATACCCCCGCCCTGCCGATCAGTCAGCTGGCGGCGCGGGCGCGCCGGCTGAAGCGCACCCACGGGCTTGACGTGCTGATCGTCGATTACCTGCAGCTGGTGCGCCCGGCCACGGCCCGCGACAGCCGCGTGAACGAGGTGAGCGAAATCACTCAGGGCCTGAAGGCGATCGCCAAGGAGCTCGATATCCCGGTGCTGGCGCTTTCGCAGCTTTCGCGCCAGGTGGAAAACCGCGAGGACAAGCGCCCCCAGCTTTCCGATCTGCGCGAATCGGGTTCGATCGAACAGGATGCAGATGTGGTGATGTTCGTGTTCCGCGAGGAATATTACAAGGAACGCGAAAAACCGGGCGACCACGATCTCGAAGCCCTGTCGAAATGGCAGGAAGAGATGGAAAAGCTGCACGGGCGCGCCGAGGTGATCATCGGCAAGCAGCGGCACGGGCCGATCGGCACGGTCGAGCTTTCCTTCGAGGGCCGCTTCACCCGCTTCGGCAACCTCGTGAAACCCTGGCAGCAAGACGCCGGCGAAGGGTTCTGAAGCGCTTCTTCCCGGCTTGTCCGGGCGGCGAAGCGCCATCAGGAACGTATGTCATGCCCGCATCCGGAACGGTTCCGGGCCAGACAGGCCACGGCCCGCCCCCAAACGCCCCGGCGGCATTGCATGCGGCACAGGCGGAAAGGCTTTCTTCGGAAAGGCACACGGAAGCATGGCCGCTCCCGCCGCCTTGCACCGGCCAGGCGGGAAGGATCCCGGTCGCCGGCCTGTTCTCACACCGGCCCGTTTTCCGCCCGGTTCGGGGCCTATTGCACCCGCGCCCAGGTCTGGCCGCGGCAGATCACGCCACCCAGCACGCAACCGGAAACCTTCAGGCTGTTGCCGTTCAGCTGCATCTTCGACCTGTAGGTCTTGTCGCGGTCGGGCGCCCAGATCTTGCCGCCGGCATAATAGCCGTCCCCCCTGGGCTCCATGTCCCAGATCATCCGCTTGCCGACATTGGAAGAGGCCACTTCCTTGCCACTGGCATCGAATGTCCTGGCGATGGTGCCGCAGATCTTGCTGCCGCAGGAACTGATCTGCACATGGGCATAGTTTCCCTCATCACCCGGCTGGGTTTTCCATACGCCTTCCACCGGGTCGGCCAGCGCCGGAGCGGCGACACCCAGAACAACAGCTGCTGTCAGTGCGAATTTCCTCATCATGCGTCCTCCGTTTGCATGGCGCCAGATTGGCCCGGCCAGGCCCGGCCTGGCAAGCCTTACGTCGGGTCGGATGGTCGCTTTGCATTCCCGCCCGCTTCGTGCCAAACAGCCGGCAGGGCACAGGAAAGGGCACCACAGGCATGATACTCTACCCCGCGATCGATCTGAAGGACGGCCACTGCGTGCGCCTTTACAAGGGCGAGATGAGCCGGGCCACCGTGTTCAGCGAAAGCCCTGCCGATCAGGCCCGCGCCTTCGTGCAGGCGGGCTGCGAATGGTTGCACCTGGTTGACCTGAACGGCGCCTTTGCCGGAACGCCGGTGAATTCCGAAGCGGTCGGGGATATCCTGGCTGCCATTGATGTGCCGGTTCAGCTGGGCGGCGGCATTCGCGACATGGCCACCATCGAAGGCTGGCTCGAAAGGGGAGTCGCCCGGGTGATCCTGGGCACCGTGGCGGTGGAAGATCCCCAACTGGTGCGGGCCGCGGCGCGGGAATGGCCGGGCCGCGTGGCCGTGGGGATCGATGCCCGCAACGGCCGCGTTGCAACCCGCGGCTGGGCCGAGGAAACCGATATCGGGGCGCTCGATCTTGCCCGCCGCTTCGAAGATGCCGGCGTGGCGGCGATCATCCATACCGACATCGAACGCGACGGCGCCATGCAGGGCCCCAACGTGGCCGCCACGGCCGGCCTGGCGCGCGCCGTTTCGATTCCGGTGATTGCCTCGGGCGGGGTCAGCCGGATGGCCGATCTCGTTGCGCTGCGCGATTGCGGCGCGCCGCTCGACGGGGTGATCTCGGGGCGGGCGCTCTACGACGGCGCGATCGATCTGGCCGGGGCCCTGGCACTGCTGCGCGGCAACACGGCCCGGACCTGACGGCCTCGAGGTTGACGACCGGACAGGCGCACCGGAGCATCGCCGGTGCTGTCGGCGCAGCGGTTTCGCGGCCATATGCGCACCATCCCGGCCATTGTATTGCCGGGCAAGAAGATTTATGCCCTTGCCCATGCTGAAGACACGCATCATTCCCTGCCTCGACGTTGCCGATGGCCGCGTGGTCAAGGGCGTCAACTTCGTTGATCTGGTGGATGCGGGTGATCCGGTGGAAAGCGCGCGCGCCTATGATGCCGCCGGGGCGGACGAACTGTGCTTCCTCGACATCCACGCCACCCACGAGAACCGTGGCACCATGTATGATCTGGCGCGGCGCACCGCCGAGCAATGCTTCATGCCGCTCACCATCGGCGGCGGAGTGCGCTCGCGCGACGATGTGCGCGCGCTGCTGCTGGCGGGGGCAGACAAGGTGTCGTTCAACTCGGCCGCCGTGGCCAACCCCGATGTGGTGGCCGATGCCGCCAACCATTTCGGCAGCCAGTGCATCGTGGTGGCAATCGATGCGAAAACCGTCGCCCCCGGCAAGTGGGAGATCTTCACCCACGGCGGCCGCCGGCCCACCGGCATCGACGCGGTGGATTTCGCCCGCACGGTGGTCGCAAGGGGCGCGGGCGAGATCCTGCTCACCAGCATGGACCGCGACGGCACCCGCCAGGGCTTCAACCTGCCGCTGACGCGCGCCATTTCCCGGGCCGTCAGCGTGCCGGTGATCGCCTCGGGTGGGGTGGGCAATCTGGATCACCTGGTCGAGGGGGTAACCCAGGGCGGCGCCAGCGCCGTGCTGGCCGCCTCGATCTTTCACTTCGGCGAATACACCATCCGCCAGGCCAAGGAACACATGGCGCGCGCGGGCATCCCAGTGAGGCTTGAATGAACACCCTTGAAAAGCTTGCCGCCACCATCGAATCGCGCAGGGGCGCCGATCCCGAAAGTTCGTGGACGGCACGGCTTCTGTCCGAAGGCCCCGAAGCCTGCGCCGCCAAGTTCGGCGAGGAAGCGATCGAGGCGGTGATCGCCGCGGCGCGGGGCGATTGCGCCAATCTTGCGCATGAGGCTGCCGACGTGCTCTACCACCTGCTGGTGATGCTGACGGCGCGGGGCGTGACGCTTGATCAGGTTCTGGCCGAGCTCGCCCGGCGCGAAGGCACCTCGGGAATTGCGGAAAAGGCCGCCCGCTGAGTGACCGGCCCCGAAACGGACCCATGTCCTCCGCGGCTTCCCCGCATCGCCGGCACCGGCCCGGGCAAGACAGGAAACACCCGGCATACAGGATGCCGGGTGTTCTTTCCCTTGTCCGGGGGCAAGCCCTGCGCGGGCTTTCCCCGGTGATTCCCGGCTATTTCCTGCGGCGACGCATGAAGGCGATCACGCCAAGCGCGCTTGCCAGCAGTGCCCCGCCCGCCGGCAACGGCACCGGAGCCGGAGCCGGGCGGCTGAGGTTGAAGCCTGCAATGGCAAGGCCGCTGTCATAGGAATTGTCCTGCCAGTTCATCACCCCGAAGCGGAACTTGTAATCGCCCGCCGTATCGATGGTGAAGCTGGTCTCGATCCAGTCGGTATGGCCGCAACCGGTATCGAAGCATGTTCCGCTTTCAACCCCGAGTTCTGACCACGTGGTGCCGGGAAGAATCCCGCTGGTGGCGGGCGTCAGGGTTACACCTGCCGAGATGGCCGGCATCCCGAAACCAGGCACCACATCGCCCATGGCCACGGTCCGCGCCGTCAGCAACGTTGCGGCAACGCTGTCGTCGGCTGCGTTGAGAAGCTGCACATAGGCGTAATCGGCAAAATCGCCCCCGTCAGAGGTGACGAAATTGAAGAAATAGCTGAGTTCGGTGCCCGCAAGCGCCGAGAAAGCAAAGGTGGTCAGTTCCGAGCCCCCCGACTCGCTTCCAAGCCCCAGTCCTGTCAGCAAAGGGTCGCCGTCATCGGTGGTCACATAGACATAATCCGCCCCCGGCAGCGGAACACCGGCCAGCGGCGGCACCCCCACATCACCATTGGCCACGCCGAATCCGGCATTGCCCACATAATCCCCGATCCCCGGCAGGGTCGTGGCGGATGCGGCCGTGCCGATGGCGATGATCCCGCCAAATGTCACCACGCTCTTTCTCAGAAAGTCCCCGAACATCTTCCCCTCTTTCCTTTACATGCAAACCTGCCCTTCGCCTCTACGGCAAGGACAACCGAAGCGAATGCCGCCCGGCGGCCGAACCTTAACCACACAGGCACCATTTGCCAATATCTTGCCGGTTTCCTGTCATGAAAAAGACACCCGACATGCCATTTCCGCCCGCCGGCAACCGCCGGAACGGAGTCACCACCCTTGCCGCCTTGCCGGGGCTCGGCTATGCACGGGAAAAAGGAAAACGGGCAGCGCATGCGCATTCTCATTACCAATGACGACGGCATCAACGCCCCGGGGCTGAAAACCCTCGAAGCGATCGCCGCCGAGGTTGCCGGTCCGCATGGCGAGGTCTGGGTGGTGGCACCGGCCTTCGAGCAATCGGGGGTGGCGCACAAGATTTCCTATACCCACCCGATGATGATCACAAAGATGGGGCCGCGCCGCTATGCCGCCGAAGGCAGCCCGGCCGACTGCGTGCTTGCCGGCCTGCATGACGTGATGTGCGAAACCCCGCCAGATCTGGTGCTTTCGGGGGTCAACCGGGGCAACAATGCAGGTGAAAACGCGCTTTATTCGGGCACCCTTGGCGGCGCCATGGAAGCCGCGCTTCAGGGGCTGCCGGCGATCGCCCTGTCGCAGTATCTGGGGCCCGACAACATCATGCTCGACAATCCTTTCGAAGCCGCTGCCGAACATGGCGCCGATCTGGTGCGCCATCTCCTGCGGGCAGGGTTCGACGAAACCCCCGAATACCGCCTGTTCTACAATGTGAACTTTCCGCCCTGCGCCGCCGGCCGGGTGCGCGGGCGGCGCATCGCGGCACAGGGGTTTCGCCGCAACGCCCGCTTCGGGGTTGAACCCCACCTGTCGCCCTCGGGGCGCAGATTTCTCTGGATCAGGTGCGGCAACCAGCGCGCTTCAGCAGCGCCGGGAACGGATGTGCAGGCCAGTCTCGACGGGTTCATCTCGGTCACGCCGATGCGCGCCGATCTCACCGCGCACGATATGCTCGATCGCCTCAGGAAGCACCTGGAATGACACCCCCCGGCAGCGAAGATCCCCTTTCCCCCGAAGCCCTGGCCGAACGCAAGATGCAGTTCCTGTTCCATCTGCGCTCCAAGGGGGTGACCGACAGCCGCGTGCTGACCGCCATGGAGAAGATCGATCGCGGGGCCTTCGTGCGCGGCATCTTCGCCGAGCGCGCCTATGAAGACATGCCCCTGCCGATCGCCTGCGGCCAGACCATCAGCCAGCCCTCGATCGTGGGCCTGATGACCCAGGCCCTTGACGTGCAGCCGCGCCACAAGGTGCTGGAAATCGGCACCGGCAGCGGTTACCAGGCAGCGATCCTGAGCCAGCTTGCCCGGCGCGTCTATACCATCGACCGCTTCCGCACACTGGTGCGCGAGGCCCGCAAGCTGTTCGAAACACTCGATCTGACCAACATCACCACCATCACCGCCGACGGAAGCTTCGGCCTGCCCGAACAGGCCCCCTTCGACCGTATCATCCTGACCGCCGCGGCCGAGGATCCGCCCTCGCCGCTGATGCGGCAGCTGCGCGTCGGCGGGGTGATGATCCTGCCGGTGGGGCAGTCGGATACGCTGCAAAGCCTGATCCGCGTTACCCGCCACGAAGACGGCTATGACTATGACGAATTGCGCACAGTGCGCTTCGTGCCCCTGCTCGAAGGGCTGGGCAACGAATAGAAACCCTGTATAATATGGGGAAAACAACACCCGGATGCCCGCCGAACGGGCCGGAATTGAGGATGAAGAGCATGGCACATTCCCGCCGAATGAAAACGATCCGTGCGCTGATGCTTGGCACGGCGCTGGCCGCGCTCAGCGGCTGTGAAACCTTCGACATCGACCTGCGCCCCGGTGACATGGGCACCGCCGAAGCCGCGCGCAATGCCACTGCAGCGCGCCCCCCGGCCGATGATCGGGGGGTGATTTCCTATCCGCATTATCAGGTGGTCGTGGCCCGCCGCGGCGACACGGTGGAAGATGTGGCGCACCGTATCGGCCTGGATGCAACGGAACTGGCCCGCTACAACGGCATCGATCCTGGCGTGCCGCTGCGCGCCGGCGAAATCCTGGCCCTGCCGCGCCGCGTCAGCGAACCTTCGCCCGCCACCGGGGCAATCGCCACCGGCCCGATCCGGGCCCCGGGCGAACGGATCGACATCACCACCCTGGCCGATCAGGCAATCGGCCAGACGGGGCGGGGCAATGCCCGCAGCAACAATGCACCCGCCGTGCGCCAGGGCATCGAGCCGATCCGCCACAAGGTCGGGCGTGGCGAAACTGCCTATTCGATTTCGCGGCTCTACAATGTCTCGGTGCGCGCGCTGGCCGAATGGAACGGCCTTGGCCCCGATCTGGCGGTGCGCGAGGGGCAGTATCTGCTGATTCCGGTCGCCAGGGATACCGATATGGCCGCCGCGCCGGCCACCGCACCGGCCGCAGCCAGACCGATCCCGCGCAAGCCACCTGAAAACCGGCCCGATGCCACACCGCCCGGCAAGGGCACCCCCACACCGCCGCCGCCAAGCGCCGCAAAACCGCTGCCGCGCGAAGATGCGGCGCCGCAGACCGCGGCAGCCGGGCCACCTTCGCCCGATCTGGGGGCCGAACGCACCGCCGCCTCCGACAATTCGCGTCTGGCCATGCCGGCGCAGGGCAAGATCATCCGCGCCTTCTCGAAGAAGAGCCAGGGAATCGACATCGCCGCCGCCCCCGGAACCCCGGTGCACGCCGCCGGAGAGGGAACCGTGGCCGCCATCACCAAGGATACCGACGGGGTGCCGATCGTGGTGATCCGCCACGCCGACAACCTGCTGACCGTCTATGCCAATCTCGATGCGATCACCGTTCGCAAGGGCGACAGGGTGAAACGCGGACAGAAGATCGCCGCGGTGCGAAGGGGCAATCCCGCCTTCATGCATTTCGAGGTGCGCAAGGGGTTCGATGCCGTCGATCCGATGCCCTATCTGAAATAGTTGCGCATCGGGCCTGCCCCGGGCTCGGGGCGGAGAGCGCAACAGGTTGCCGCCCCTGCCCCACCCCTGCCCCACCCCCGAGGCCCTTCGGCTCAGCGCGCCCCGATCCGAAGCCCGTGCCTTCCGGCAAGGTCGAGGAAGAACTGCCAGGCCACCCGCCCCGAACGGCTGCCGCGGGTGGCCTGCCATTCGATGGCCTCGGCGCGCAGCGCATCATCATCGATCACAATCCCGTAGGCCGCACAATAACCGCGGATCATCGAAAGATATTCATCCTGGCTGCAGGGGTGAAAGCCCAGCCACAGCCCGAACCGGTCTGACAGCGAAACCTTTTCCTCCACAGCCTCCGAGGGGCTGATCGCTGTGGAGCGCTCGTTCTCGATCATGTCGCGCGGCATCAGGTGGCGGCGGTTCGAGGTGGCATAAAACACCACGTTTTCGGGCCGCCCCTCGATTCCACCGTCAAGCACCGCCTTCAGAGACTTGTAATGCGCATCGTCATGGCTGAAGGAAAGGTCGTCGCAGAACAGCAGGAAGCGATGCGCCGGGGCGGCACGCAGCATGGCCAGCAGACGCCCCACCGAAGGCAGGTCATCGCGCTGCAGCTCGACCAGCTTCAGCGTGCTGCCACGCGCCAGAACCGCGCCATGCACCGCCTTGACAAGAGACGATTTCCCCATGCCCCGCGCGCCCCACAGCAGGGCATTGTTGGCCGGCAGCCCCCGGGCAAAGCGCAATGTGTTGTCAAGCAGGATGTCGCGCACCCGATCGATCCCCACCAGCAGGGAAAGGTCGATCCGGTTCACCCGCTCTACCGGTTGCAGCCGGTCGGGCGCCACATGCCACAGAAAGGCATCGGCAGCCGTGAAATCGGGGGGCGCGGCGGGCGGCGGAGCGATGCGCTCGAGCGCGGCGGCGATGCGGGCGAGCGTGGCTTCGTCCGCGCCCTTTTCCCGGCTCATGGGCTTTCCCCGCCCTGAGCCGGGCCTTTCGAGCCTGCCGCGCCGGCCGTTTCCTTCCTGCCGGCGGGATCGCCTTCGTCTTCGCCTTCGTCGTCGTCGTCGAAATCGTCATCGTCGAACCACAGCCCCTCGGCGCGCAGCCGCTCTTCCCGACGCTTCTCGACACCGCGCACAAGCCAGATCGACACCTCGTAAAGCCCGTAGACCACGGTGAACAGGATGATCTGGGTGATCACGTCGGGAGGCGTCACGATCGCTGCCAGCACCAGGATCGCCACCACCGCATATTTGCGCACATCCGCCAGCCCGCGCGCGGAAACCAGCCCGGCCTTGCCCATCAGGGTCAGCAGCACCGGCAGCTGGAAGCACAGGCCGAAGGCAATGATGAACTTGGTGGTCAGCGCCAGATATTCGGCCACCGAGCCCTGGAAGGTGATCCCCACCTGCGCCAGTTCGTTGCCCCCCCCGTCGGCAACGGTGGCGGCAGCATCGCCCAGCCCTGTCTGCTGGAAGCCCAGAAAGAAATTGAAGGCCAGGGGGATCACCACATAAAAGGCAAAGGCCGCGCCCAGCATGAACATTACCGGCGAAGCGATCAGAAAGGGCAGGAAGGCGTTCTTTTCCTGCCGGTAAAGCCCCGGCGCCACGAACCGCCACAGCTGATAGGCGATATAGGGAAAGGCCAGCATGAAGCCCCCCAGAAGCGAAATGCGGATCGCCACGAAGAAGCCTTCCTGCAGCTTGATCAGGATCAGCCCGCAATCCTGCCCGCGCTCGGCAAGCGCACCGCAGATCGGTTGGGTAAGATAGTTGAAGATCGGATTCCAGAAGGTGAAGGCGATCACCATGCCGACAATGAAAGCCAAGACCGACCTGATCAGCCGCGAACGCAGTTCGGCCAGATGCTCGATCAGCGGCGCGGCGGTATCGTCGATCTCGTCGGCTTCCGGTGTGTCGGTGTCAGTGCTCATCTGGTTTCATCCGGTTTCGCGGGGCGCGCACGGATCATGCGCCCGTTTTTCCTGCGGCAGGTTTCTTCGCGGCGGCCTTCTTCCCTGCGGCTTTCTTCGCAGCGGCCTTCTTCGCGATCGGCTTCCCTGCGGCTTCAGCCCCGGTTGCGGCTGCCGCCTTCCTGCCGCTGCCTGCCTTTCCGGCAGCCTTCTTTCCTGCGGCGCCTCCCGCCTTGTCCGGCCCTGCGGCTTCGCCGGCCTTGCGTGCAGCAGCGCTTTTCGCGGTGGCGGATCGGATCTTCTCGGCCACCTCGGCACGCTCGGGGGTGAGTTCCTCGGCCTTCGGGGCCTTCTTGCCGCTTACCGAAGCCGCGGGGTCCCACTCCTCGAACCTGGTTGCCGCATCCTTCAGCTTGTCAAGCCCCATGGCCCTTGCCGATGTCGCCTTCTTCAGATCGGCGGCCACCTCGTCCACGCCGGTTTCCTTCGCCGCCTCGTTCATGGCGGTCTGGAACTCGCGCGCCATCGCCTTGGCCCGCGCCACGAAACGGCCGAGCGTGTGAAACATGCCCGGCAGATCCCTGGGGCCGATCACGATCAGCGCCACGATGCCGATCAGCAGAAGCTCGGTCCAGCCGATGTCAAACATGCGCGTTCACCCGTGATTGCCCCGGGGCAGACCGGCAGCAACCGCCACCGTCCGCACGTTCAGGCCTCGTCCTTGGTCTTTTCGCTCTCGGGCGTCACGTCGCGTGCGGTGGCGGCGTTGTCCTCAAGCTCTTTCTTGCCTTCGGCGATCCCCTTCTTGAACGACGAGATGCCCTTGCCCACCTCGCCCATGAGCGAAGAGATCTTGCCGCGGCCGAAAAGCACCAGCACCACGACCGCGATCAGAAGAAGCCCCGGAAGGCCAATGTTGTTCAGCATGATCTTTCTCCCTAGCCGGGCGGCATCGGCACCGCCCTTCGAAATCACCCCCTGTATTTATGGGGTTCACGCGGCGGATCAAAGCCCCAAATGCAGCCGCACGCGGGCATTTTGCCACGTTTTCGGGGGCGCCGCGCCATCAGGGCGTCAACTGACAGGATAATGTCAGTTTTCCCCTGACTTCCTGACAGAATCATGCGAATAAATCGCACGGACCGCCCTGCAGAAGATTCGCCCATGCGCCGCACCGACCGCCTTTACGAACTGATCCGCATCCTGCGCGACGGGCGCCTGCACCGGGCACGCGACCTGGCCGATCGCCTTGGCGTTTCGCTGCGCACCATCTATCGCGACATGGAAACCCTTGCCGCCTCGGGGGTGCCGGTCGAGGGCGAGCGCGGCGTGGGCTATGTGGTGACGGCGGCGATCACCCTGCCGCCGCTGAACCTGACCCTGCTCGAACTGGAGGCCCTGCAACTGGGCATGCAGGTGATAAGCGAAGCCGGCGACGAAGATCTGGCCGCCGCCGCGAAAGACCTTTCGGCCAGGATCGATGCGGTGCTTCCCGAAGACAGCCGCGCCACCTCCGCAGGCTGGGGATTTGCCACCTATCCCTTTGCCGATGCCGCCCGGGGCTTTCGCTTCATGCCGATGATCCGCAAGGCGATCCGGGCCCATCAGAAGATGCGCATCGCCACCAACGACACCGCAGGCGAACACCCCGGGGGCGAAGCGGCCGGCCTCCGGGAAACCGCCCCCCGGGTGATCCGTCCGCTCAGGCTTGATTACTGGGGGCGGGTGTGGAGTCTGGCCTGCTGGTGCGAAACCGCCCGCACATTCCGCGAAATCAGGCTCGACAGGATCAGCCGGGCCGACCTTCTGCCCGAACTGTTCGTCGAGGAGCCGGGCAAATCGCTTGCCGACTATCTTTCCCGATGAATTCCCGCAGGGTTCCCTGCCGGACAGCGGCCCCGGACAGTCCGCCCGGCCGCCAGTGCGCCGGCCCCGCCAATGGGTGTTGAACCGTGCGCGGGGCCTCCTTATAGACAGGCGGGACGATCCAGCTGTCGTTTCAGGATACCGAGGGGGTTCTTCATGGCCGGCCATTCCAAATGGGCAAACATCCAGCACCGCAAGGGGCGCCAGGACGCCGCGCGCTCCAAGCTGTTCTCGAAACTCGCCAAGGAAATCACCGTAGCAGCCAAGCTCGGCGATCCCGACCCCGACAAGAACCCGCGCCTGCGCCTTGCGGTGAAGGAGGCGCGCAAGCAGTCCGTGCCCAAGGACGTGATCGAGCGCGCCATCAGGAAGGCCAGCGGCGGCGATGCCGACAATTACGAGGAAATCCGCTATGAAGGCTACGGCCCGGGCGGGGTGGCGGTGATCGTCGAGGCAATGACCGACAACCGCAACCGCACCGCCTCGACCGTGCGTTCCACCTTCACCAAGCACGGCGGCAACCTGGCCGAAACCGGCGCCGTTTCCTTCATGTTCGAACGCAAGGGCGAGATCACCTACAAGGCCGATGTGGCCGATGCCGATACGGTGATGGAAGCGGCGATCGAGGCGGGCGCCGAGGATGTGGATTCTTCCGCAGACGGCCACATCATCATCTGCGCCGATACCGATCTGAACGAAGTTTCGAGCGCCCTTGAAGCCGCCCTTGGCGAAAGCGAAAGCACCCGGCTGATCTGGCAGCCGCAGACGACAACCGAGCTTGACCTTGAAGGCATGCAGAAGCTGATGCGGCTGATCAACGCCCTCGAGGATGATGACGACATCCAGCGCGTCACCACCAATTTCGAAGCCTCCGACGAGGTGCTCGAACAGCTCTGAGCGCGCCTGGCGCCCCCGGGCGATGCCGAACGCCCCCCGCACAGACCGGGCACTGATTCTGGCGGCGGCAGGTTGCTGCGAAACCGCCGGCACCTGCCGGGCAGGGCTTGCCTTTGCCCCGCGCATGGCCCTAACTGCTCCGCATGCGCATTCCCTTCCCGGCAACTTCCCCTTCCCGCGCCCCTGCTGCCCCGAACCCCGCCCGGGGCATTTTCTGGATGGTGCTGACCGGCTTCTGCTTCGTGGCCGTGACCGCCATCGTGAAACATCTGGGCGGGGCGCTGCCGGCCGCCGAAAGCGCCTTTCTGCGCTATGTTCTCGGCCTTGCCTTCCTGCTGCCGCTCCTGCCGGCGATCCTGCGCGCCCGCCCTGGCGGGCCGATCCTGACACTGGCCGCCATCCGCGGACTGGCGCATGGGCTGGGGGTGATCCTGTGGTTCTTTGCCATGGCCCGCATTCCGATGGCCGAGGTAACGGCAATGAACTATCTGGTGCCGGTCTATGTAGCGGTCGGCGCGGCGCTGTTCCTGGGCGAACGTTTCGCCCTGCGCCGCACCCTGGCCATTGCCGCGGCCCTTGTCGGCACGCTGCTGATCCTGCGCCCGGGCTTTCGCGAAATCGCGCCGGGGCATCTGGCGATGCTGGGCACGGCGGGGCTGTTCGCCCTGTCCTATCTGCTGGCCAAGCGCCTGTCGGGGCTGGTCAGCCCGGTTGCCGTGGTGGGGCTGCTGTCGCTCACCGTTCCGATCGCACTTGCCCCCTTCGCCCTTGTCCACTGGGTGCCCCCCACCACCGCGCAACTGGCCTGGCTGTTTCTGGTTGCCGCCTTTGCCACCACCGGCCACTATACCATGACGCTTGCCTTCCGCGCGGCCCCCATCACCGTTACCCAGCCCGCCACCTTCCTGCAACTGGTCTGGGCCACGGCGGTCGGGGCGCTGTTCTTTTCCGAGCCGGTCGATGGCTGGGTAATCGCCGGGGGCGGGCTGATCATCGCCGCCGTGAGTTTCATCGCGTGGCGCGAAACCCGCCTGAAACGCGCCCCAGCCCCGCCGACTGCCCCCTGACCGCCGCGAACCGCCCCCCCCCCCCGCATCCTGCTGCCGGCCGCACTGCCCGGGGCGCGCGGGGCGCGGGGCGCTGCCTTTCCATGCGGCACGAACACGGGGTGACGGATATCCCCGGAACCGCTAGAAAGCCCCTCATGACACAAGATCAGATCATCCTGTTTTCGCTGTTCGGCGCAGTTTTCGCCCTGCTGCTGTGGGGGCGCTTTCGCTATGACCTGGTGGCCTTCACGGCGCTTATGGTGGCGGTGGTGCTGGGCGTGATCCCGGCCAAGCACGCGTTTGACGGCTTCGGCCACCCGGCCACCATCATCGTGGCGCTGGTGCTGGTCGTTTCGGCCGGGCTTGTGCGCTCGGGGGCGGTGCACCTCATCACCCGCACGCTGGTTGACAGCTCGCGCAGCCTTGGCGCCCATATCGCCCTGATGGGCGGGGTCGGCGCGGTGCTGAGCGCCTTCATGAACAATGTCGCCGCGCTGGCACTGCTGATGCCGGTCGATATCCAGACGGCGCGCAAGGCCGGCCGCCTCCCGCGCCTTTCGCTGATGGCGCTGAGCTTTGCCACCATCCTGGGCGGCATGGTCACGCTGATCGGCACGCCCCCCAACATCATCATCGCCAGCATCCGCGAAGAAACCCTCGGCACCCCCTTCCGCATGTTCGATTTCGCCCCCGTGGGCGGCATCGCCGCCATTGCCGGGCTTCTGTTCGTGGCCACCATCGGCTGGCGGCTGGTCCCCCGGCGCGAAGACGCCGCCGGCAGTGACCCGATGGCCGAGATCGCGCAATACATCGCCGAATTGACCGTCCCCGGTGAATCGAAAGTGATCGGCCGGCGTCTTGGCGATCTGGAAGACACCGCGGAAAAGGCCGATGTGGCAATCCTCGGGTTGATCCGCAACGGCAAGCGGCGCTACGGCACCCAGCGCAACACCCGCCTCAGGACAGGCGATACGATCGTGCTCGAAGCCACCCCCGATGCGCTTGACGAATTCCGCACCGCGCTCAACCTCGATTTCGCCGACGGCAAGCGTCAGGAAGCGCTCAGGGCCGCAGGCGAAGGGCTGGCGCTGGTCGAAGCGGTGGTGATGGAAGATTCCCGGCTCAACGGGAAATCCGCCCAGGCGGTAGGGCTGGGCTGGCGCAAGCGCACGGTGCTGATGGGCGTATCGCGTCAGGGCCGGCGCATCACCCGCCAGCTGCGCAAGACAAGGCTGCGCCCGGGCGACATCCTGCTGCTGCTGATCCCGAAAGATCAGGTGAACGACGTGATCGACTGGCTCGGCGTGCTGCCCCTTGCCGATCGCGGGCTGGCGGTGACCGTGAACGAAAAGGTCTGGATCGCGATCGGCGCCTTCGCCGCCGCGGTCGCCGCAGCCAGCTTCGGACTGATCTACATGCCGGTAGCGCTCGGTCTGGTGGTCGTGGGCTATGTGCTGACGAAGATCCTGCCGCTCTCCGAACTTTACACCCATATCGAATGGCCGGTGGTGGTGCTGCTGGGATCGATGATCCCGCTTGGTGCCGCGCTCGAAACTTCGGGCGGCACCGAACTGATCGCCGGTTTCCTGCTCGCGCTTGCCGGAAACCTGCCGCCCTGGGCGATCCTCACCGTGCTGATGATCGTCACCATGACACTGTCCGACGTGCTCAACAACACCGCCACCACCATTGTTGCCGCACCGGTGGGAATCGAAATGGCCCGCACCCTCGGCGTCAGCCCCGATCCCTTCCTGATGGCGGTGGCGGTGGCCGCTTCCTGCGCCTTTCTCACCCCGATCGGACACAAGAACAACACCCTGATCATGGGGCCGGGCGGCTACAGCTTTTCCGATTACTGGCGCATGGGGCTGCCGCTCGAAATCCTGGTGGTGGCGGTGAGCATTCCGGCAATCCTGGTGTTCTGGCCGCTCTGAAAGCCGGTGCCGGGGTGCCCTGCCCCATCACCGGTCCTGCAAATATCCCCTCGCAGGCAAGACGGGCACAAGCGCCGCTTGTGCCCGTCTTCGTTTTCAAAGGCGAATTCCGGAACCGGCGCCCCCCTCAGCCGCGGGCACGGCCCACCAGCTTCCACAGGCCGGGAAACAGCAGCGCCGCCAGCGCCAGCTTCATCGCATCGCCGATCAGATAGGGCGTCAGACCCCATTGAAGCGTCTGCTCCCAGCCGCTGGTGAACTGATGCAGCCACAACAGCCCCGGCACATAGATCAGCGCATTGCCGATCACCATTGCCAGCGCCATCTTCACCACCGAACGATCCCAGCCGCGCCGCGCCGCCATGCCGAGAAACCCCGTGGCCAGCACGAAGCCCAGGATATAGCCGCCGGTGCCGCCCAGCATGTAGGCCAGGCCGTTCGTTTCGGCCGAGGAGCCCGCGAACACGTCAAATCCGAGCGCCCCGATCACCAGATAGGCAAGGATCGTCACCAGCCCGAGCCGTGCCCCATAGGCAGCGCCGATCGACAGCACGGCAAAGGTCTGCAGGGTGATCGGCACCGGGCTTGGCCACATCGGAAAGGCCACCTTGGCCGAAACCGCCAGCACCGCCACCCCGAGAACAGCCAGTGCAGCCTGTTTCAGCCGCAGGGCCGCGCCTTCGCGCGCGCCGAATATCTCGCTCAGCACAGGGCGGGTTGCAGAGGTGCGGATTGCCGTTGTCATGGTCTGTCTCCTTGAAGGAAAGCTGCGAAATTTCTGCCTTGCGGCTGTTTTGCCCCAGCCGGCCCCCGCTGGCAAGCCCGTTTGCCATGTGCCGACCCACCCCGCAACTGCTGAGGGATGCCTCCGGCAGGAACATTCACGGACCATCAACGAGACGGCGCGCCGGAGGGCAAGGCGCTGCGCCATATCGGCGCTCCCGGCTTCCGGGGCCTTCTGGTGTCTTGCCGCCCCTGCCGCAGCACGCTATCAGCGGTGCGCAACCTTCCCAACCGAAAGGCCTGCCGATGATCCCGCGCTATTCCCGCCCCGAGATGGTCGCCATCTGGTCGCCCGAAACCAAGTTTCGCATCTGGTACGAGATCGAGGCCCACGCCTGCGATGCCCAGGCCGATCTGGGGGTGATCCCGCGCGAAAACGCCGAAGCGCTCTGGAAGGCGAAGGATGCCACCTTCGACGTGGCCCGCATCGACGAGATCGAGGCCGTCACCAGACATGACGTGATCGCATTCCTCACCCATCTGGCCGAGATCGTCGGCCATGAGGAGGCCCGCTTCGTGCACCAGGGGATGACCAGTTCGGACGTGCTGGACACCGCCTTCAATATCCAGCTGGTGCGCGCATCCGACATGCTTGTCAACGACATGCAGGAGCTTCTCGAAGCCCTGAAACGGCGCGCGCACGAACACAGGATGACGCTGCGCATCGGCCGCAGCCACGGCATTCATGCCGAGCCCACCACCATGGGGCTGACATTCGCGCGCTTCCACGCCGAGATGGCGCGCAACCTGAACCGCCTGAAGAACGCCCGGCAAGAGATTGCAACCGGGGCGATTTCCGGCGCCGTAGGCACCTTCGCCAACATCGATCCGGCGGTCGAGGCGCATGTATGCGAAAAGCTTGGCCTCGCCCCCGAGCCGATCAGCACCCAGATCATCCCGCGTGACCGCCATGCCATGTTCTTCGCCACCCTCGGCGTGATCGCCTCCTCGATCGAGAACATCGCCACCGAGATCCGCCACATGCAGCGCACCGAGGTGCTGGAGGCCGAGGAATTCTTTTCGAAGGGGCAGAAGGGTTCGTCGGCCATGCCGCACAAGCGCAACCCGGTGCTGAGCGAAAACCTGACCGGGCTGGCCCGCCTCGTGCGCATGAGCGTGATCCCGGCAATGGAAAACGTGGCGCTCTGGCACGAACGTGACATCTCGCATTCCTCTGTCGAACGGGTGATCGGCCCCGACACCACGATCACCCTCGATTTCGCCCTGGCCCGCCTGACCGGGCTGATCGACAGGCTGGTGATCTACCCCGACAACATGATCGCCAACATGAACAGGTTCCGCGGCCTGATTCATTCGCAGCGCGTGCTGCTGGCGCTGACGCAGAAGGGGATCAGCCGCGAGGATGCCTACAGAATGGTGCAGCGCAACGCCATGAAGGTATGGGAAGAGGGCCGGGATTTCAGGGAAGAACTGCTGAACGATCCCGGGGTGACGGCCGTGCTTTCGCCGCAGGAAATAGAATCGCTCTTCGATCTTGCCCATCACACGAAACATGTGGACACGATCTTTGCCCGCGTCTTCGGCGAATCCGCCTGACGGGGGCTCTCCGCCCCCCGGGGCGCAACACGGGGCGTAAGAGGGTATTAACCGCCCTCGTGCCAGTGTTCCCCCTGCACAACCCGATGCAGGAGGAAACACATGTCCGCCAGCCTGTCCGTTTCTGAACCGCAACAGGCGCCGCCGCCGCCGCCAACAGGCAGGCATGGCGCGGCCCGGCCGGCGATGCTGTCGCGCCGGCAGAAGGCCGCGATCATCGTGCGCCTGATGATGAGCGCGGGAGGAGACCTGCCGCTGACCGCGCTTTCCGAGGAACAGCAGCAGGAACTGATCCGCCAGCTGGCCGGCATGCGGCTGATCGACAAGGCCACTGTCGAACAGGTGGTCGGCGAATTCCTGGCCGAACTCGAAAGCGTCGGCCTTTCCTTCCCCGGCGGACTTGAAGGCGCGCTCGAAGCCCTTGACGGCAAGGTCAGCAGCAGCGCCGTTGCCCGCCTGCGCCGCGAGGCCGGCCTTGCGGGTAATGGCGGCAATGCCTGGGTACGGATCGCCGCGGCCGATGCCGAAGCCCTGCTGCCGATCCTCGAGCGCGAAAGCATCGAGGTGGGCGCGGTGCTGCTTTCCAAGATCAGCGTGTCGAAGGCGGCCGAACTTCTGGGGCTGATGCCCGGCGAACGGGCCCGGCGCATTGCCTATGCGATGTCGCTGACCGGCGCGGTAACCCCCGAAGCCGTTGAACGCATCGGCCAGGCCCTGACCGAACAGCTGGCCAGCGGCCCGGTCAGCGTGTTCGAGGAAGGCCCGGTGGAACGGGTGGGCGCAATTCTGAATTTCTCGCCCTCGAACACCCGCGACGAGGTGCTCGAAGGCCTCGAAAAGGAAGACGCGGCCTTCGCCGAACAGGTCAGGAAAGCGATCTTCACCTTCGAGAACATCCCCGAGCGGATCGACCCGCGCGATATCCCCAGGATCACCCGGGTGGTGGATCCTGCCGAACTGGTCATGGCGCTGGCGGCGGCCATGCAGTCGGGGCTCGAGAAACAGGCCGGGTTCGTGCTCGAAAACATGTCGAAACGCATGGCCGAACAGCTGCGCGAGGAAATCGCCGAACTTGGCACGGTGAAGCAGAAGGATGGCGAAGCCGCGATGAACGCGATCATTGCCAGCATCCGCGAAATGGAAGCCGCAGGCGAGATCCTGTTCATCGCCGGCGAGGAATGAACCACCCGCTGCTGCCGAACAGCCAGCCACCGGGCTGATCCACGGCCGGCCACCCCAACGGGGAAGGGCGGCATGAAACCGCCGCTCTGCAGGCCGCAACCGGGGCAGGCCATTCCCTTTCTGCGCGGTTTTCCCCATATTCACGGCAAAGACCCGACCAAAATCCGCAGAAGGGCGCGGGATGATCTTCGGCAAGCTGTTCAGAACCCTCTTCGTTCAGCACCGGAAGTTACCGGAACTGGCCCCGCGAAGCTTTGACGAAGCCCCCGGGGCGGCCCTTGAATATGCGCTCTGGATGAGGCGCGACGGCAGATCCGGCATCTTCGCTCCGGTCGTCATCTCGTTCAGCGGGGTCGGCACAGAACAGGCCTGCACGTTGGTTTCCCGCGACATCGCCCCCCCATGCAACGGCAACACGGTGGACATCGGCGAAAGCCCTGCCCATGCTGAAGCCACCCTTGCCGGACTGCCGAAGGGAGACTGGGAGATCTTCCTTCACGAGGGCCGGGCCAGACGCGATGACGGCTTCCTGCAGAACTGTTTCATCGGCCGCGCCAGAAACAACCTGACGGGCGAGGAATTTTCCTTCCTGCGCCCCTTCCAGTTTGACGGCGAAAGGAACATCTGGGCCGGCGGCATCCGCAGAATTTCGTGCTCCCGGAACGGCGAAGAGGCGGAGCGCCTGCCCGCGGCGCCCTCTTTCCGGCCCTAATCGCGAAACGCGGCGGCAAATTCCCCGGGCAGATCGAATTCCCTCAGCACCCGGGCGCGCCCCTCGGACGACATCTTGCGCGCCGTCTTCCGCACGATCCGCAGCAGCCGGTCGGCCGGCTGGGTGGCGGCAAAGGGGGCAAAATGGTGCTTCAGGAAGACAAGGCAGATCACGTCCTCCAGCGCCTGCACCTCCCTGTCGCGCTTCAGACCCTCCTTGCGCAGCATCGCCGCCACACGCGCCGCCTCCTGCGGCGCATAGCCTTCAGCATGCATGATTTCCGCCACCCGGTCTCCGTGGAAGCGCCCGAGATCGCGCCGCCAGGCCAGATATCCGCTGCGCCCTTCGGGGTAATCGCTGCGCGGAATCGTCCAGCGCTCGATATGCTGGCCGCGGGCCGCGATCTGCAGCAACTCGCCCGCATCGGGAAACAGGCGGTCCAGTTCGGCGCTCATCCGCCGCCCGTAAACCAGCGCCTCGGGGCCCTCGGGGCCGATGGCCGGATCATGCGCATTGGCAGCATCGATCGCCTCGAACACCCGCGCAAGGCGCCCGCAGGCGCCCCCGCTTCCGCCTGGCTTCCCGCTCATTGGCATGGCCGGCTCCACAGCTCGGCCCGGTCGCATCCGGCAAAATCGGCCAGGGCCTCGATATCCTTGATCTCTGCATGCTGGCGATTCACCCTGACCCCGTACCGGCGCAGCCTGCTGAAGGCCCGCGAAAGGCTTTCCGGCTTCATGCCCAGACGCCCGGCGATCAACGCCTTGTCATAGGGCAGTTTCACCATGCACCGGCCGTTGCGGCAATTTGCGAGCCGCAGCAGGAACTCGGCCAGCCGCTGGGGGCCGGTCTGGGCCTTCAGGTGTTCCACGTCCGAAACCAGCGCATGCAGATGCTGGAAGGTTGCCGCCAGGATCGAGGTGCATATGGCGGGATTCTTCTCCATCATCGCCACCAGATCGCAGCTGGGTATCTGCAGCAGATCGCATTCCGTCACCGCCTCGGCCGATACCGGATAGGGCATGTTGCGAAAGGCCATGGCCTCGCCGAAACTTGCGCTGCGGGTGAACACGTTGACGATTGCCTCCGCGCCGTTCAGCGTGATGCGAAACAGCTTCACCCAGCCGTCGATCACGATATGAATCGCCGCGGCCTGCTCGCCCTGCAAGAAGATCGTTTCGCCCCGGTCGAAATGGCGCCATCGCCCGCGCGTCATCAGCGCGCCGGCGATCCGATCGGGCAGGCCGCGCAACAACAGGGACTGGCGCGCGATCTTCCTCTGTTCGCCAAGTGTCATCCCCGGCATCGATTCGATCCCCGCCCTGATCCTGGTTCGGAAAACCGCAGGAAGCGCGCGCATGCTCTCCTTGCCCTGGCCCGGCACCTTCCCCGCAGGTCATTACCCTTGCAAGGATGCAACATTTCGCCACTGGCGACAATGCCGAAAAACACCGCAAGGGGCAGAAGAAAGGCGAAAACGGCCCGTTCGGAAAACACCCCCGCCGCTGGCGGTGCCGGGCCGGCGTTCAGCCGTGCCCGCCTCGCCCCGTCGGTCCGAAGGCGGCAGACAGCCTCCGGGCGACCGGCGCCAGAACATGGGCCACGAGCGGCAGCAGCAGCAGGCCCGTTCCCAGCCCCGCCACCGCATAGAGCGCTGCTTCCGCCAGCCATGCGCCGCCGGGGGCAAGGCCCTGAGGCAGCACCCGGGCAAAGGATTCGGCCGCATGTTCTACCGCATCCGCCGGCCCGTGCATGCCGAGATCGCCCAGCCCGTGCACCAGAATCGCCCCCCCGACCCACAGCATCGCAACCGTGCCCACGGCGCTGAGCATCTGCATCACCACCGGCATGGCCTTCACCAGCCCCCGCCCGAAGGCGCGCACAAGCGCCAGCCGCCCCTTGCGGGCCAGCCACAGCCCCACATCATCGGCCTTCACGATCAGCGCCACCGTTCCATAGACAGCCACCGTGATGGCAACGCCCACGACGGCCAGCACAAGCGCCTGCTTCCACCACGCGCCAGGCGGGATCGCGGCCAGGGTGATCGTCATGATCTCGGCCGAAAGGATGAAATCCGTCTTGATCGCCCCTCGCGCCTTTTCCTCTTCCAGGTGAAGCGGATCGCCGGGGGCCTGCCGCGCGGCGGAAGCGCCGTCATGGCCGGCCTCATGCCCCCCCTTCCGGCCCCCGGCCAGCAGGTGCCAGATCTTTTCGCCTCCCTCGTAGCTCAGATAAGCCCCCCCCAGCATCAGCAACGGGGTGATCAGCCCCGGCGCAAGGGCCGAGAGCAGCAGCGCCACCGGCAGCAGGAACACCAGCTTGTTGACCAGCGATCCCTTGGCGATCCGCCAGACCACCGGCAGTTCGCGCTTCGGGTCGATTCCGTCCACGTATTGCGGCGTTACCGCGGCATCGTCGATCACCACGCCGGCGGCCTTGCTGCCGGCCTTGGCAGATTGTGCCGCCACGTCGTCAAGCGAAGCGGCCGCCGCCTTGGCCAATGCGGCCACATCATCGAGAAGAGCCAGTAGTCCGCTCATGTCCTGTGCCTCGTCCTCATGGTTCCGGGTTGTCCGAGCTATGGCAATCGCCATGCGCTTGACAATGGGGAAAGCGGCCGCTTCTGCCCGGTGAGGAGCGAAAGCCACAGTCCGGCAACGGAAAACCGCCCGGAAAAGCCCGGCCAGCCCCCGGCGGCGCGTTCAGCCCTCTGGTGCACCGGCGTTGCAGAGGCGCCGCCAGCCGCCATCCTCGCGCTCCAGCGCGACCAGCCGGCCCAGCCGGTCAGCCGATATGTCGCCTTCCACCAGGGTGCGCCCCACCACCAGAGCCGGCGTGCCACGCAGCGCAAAACGGCGCGCCAGCGCCCGGGTCCGGGCAAGATCGTCATCGATACGGGAAGCGCCCATGTCACGCAGAAGGCGCGACGCATCCAGCCCCATCCCCCCGGCAAGCGCCCTCAGGTAGTTTTCGTCGGGCAGGAAGCGGCTGCGCATCAGGCGCCTGTGGAAAGCCTTGTAAGCCCCCTGCCGGCGCGCCGCCAGGGCCCCGCGCGCCGCCATCAGCGAAGCCTCTCCGAGCACGGGATATTCGTGCCAGTAGATCCGCACACCCGCCTGCGGATCCTCGGAAAGGGTTTCCAGAATGCCGCTCAGAACCCGGCAATAAGGGCAGTTGTAATCGGTGAAATAGGCGATCGGCACCAGATCGGCGGGCGGTGAATCGCCCTTGTGAAGGGCGGCGCAGATAGCTTCGGGGGAATTGCCGATCGCGGTCGTCTCCGCCCCGCCCGCGGTTTCTTCGATTCCGATCATGAAATCCCGCGGCGCGGAAACCGCTCCGCCCCGGATGCGGCGAAATCCCCTGGCCCGCGGCAGATCCTCGAAGGCGAGGTCACCGCCATTGGAGATGCTGCGAAAACCCGCGGCCGCCCCCAGGGCAAGAAGCGCCCCGCCGGCCAGAAGCATCCGGCGCCTGCTGATCTTCCCGACTGCCATTCACCGGCCCTCCGCCCACAAGGCTGCGCGCCCGCACTGCCCGCCGCCCCTGCTTCCGTGCCCCTGCTTCCGTGGCGGTGTGCGAAGACAGGCACGCCCCGCAAGACCATAACCGCTTTCCACCAGCGCGGCAAAGCCGGACGAAATCGCCGGCATCGCCGCCGCCCGCCGCGCTTTCCGGCAGCATCTTTCCGCCGCCGCGCTTCTGCCTGTTCCGGAAGGCTTGATTGGAGCGGGCGATGAGATTCGAACTCACGACCCCAACCTTGGCAAGGTTGTGCTCTACCCCTGAGCTACGCCCGCTCACCAATCGTGTGGGGATATATAGCCAGCGCGCCGATGGCTGCAAGAGGGAATTCGCGGTTTCGCGGAAAAAACCCGCCCACCCATTGCAAGGGCCGGGCAGCGGGCAGATGCGGAATGCAGCAGGCCCCCGGGTGGGCACAAACCCCTGCCACGCCGCCCTGCATCGCAGGGGGGCGCAATGTTCTCAGCCCTCTTCCAGCTCTATCAGAAGATCCTTGGCCTCCACCTGCCCGCCAGCCTTCACATGCACCGCCTTCACCACCGCATCGCGTTCGGCATGGATGCCGGTTTCCATCTTCATCGCTTCGATGGCAAGCAGCAGATCTCCGGTTTTCACATGCTGCCCCGCCTCGACATGCACGGAGGATACCACGCCGGGCATCGGCGCGCCGATGTGATCGGGGTTGTCGTCCTCGGCCTTGGGGTGCTCGCTGGTCTGCGCCTTCACCAGGCGGTTGGGCACGCGAATGGTGCGGGGCTGGCCGTTCAGTTCGAAGAACACCTTCACATCACCGTCTTCGCCGGTTTCGCCCACGGCCTGCAGGCGGATTTCAAGGATCTTGCCCGGATCGATCTCGGCCGAGATTTCCTCGCCCGGCTCCATGCCATAGAAGAAATTCGGCGTGGGCAGGGTGCGCACCGGGCCGTATTGCCGGTGGCGCCCCATGTAATCCAGGAATACTCCGGGATACATGAGATAGCCGAGCAGATCCTCGTCGTCCACCGCGAAACCGTCGAGCTCCTGCGAAAGCGCGGCGCGGGTCTTTTCCAGATCGACCGGCTCCAGATGCGCGCCGGGGCGGTCGGTGATCGGGGGGGGGGCCTTCAGCACCTTCGTCAGAAGCGCCTCGGGCCAGCCGCCGGGGGGCTGGCCGAGGTTGCCGCGCAGCATGTCCACCACCGAATCGGGAAAGGCCACCTCGGTATCCGGATCAAGCACATCCTCCACGCTCAGCCCCTGCGCCACCATCATCAGCGCCATGTCGCCCACCACCTTGGAACTGGGCGTGACCTTCACGATGTCGCCGAACATGCGGTTCACATCCGCATAGGTGCGGGCGATTTCGGGCCAGCGCTCCTCAAGCCCCAGCGAGCGCGCCTGGGCCTTCAGGTTGGTGAACTGGCCGCCGGGCATCTCGTGCAGGTAAACCTCGCTTGCCGGCGCGCGCAGGCCGCTTTCGAAGGCCGCATACTGATCGCGCACCTGCTCCCAGTAATCGGAAATCTCGCGCACCGCGGCAATATCGAGGCCGGTATCGCGTTCGGTATGACGCAGCGCCTCGACGACCGATCCCAGGCAGGGCTGGCTGGTGCCACCCGAAAAGGCATCCATCGCCGCATCCACCGCATCCACCCCGGCTTCGGCCGCCGCCAGCACCGTTGCTCCGGCAATGCCCGAGGTATCATGGGTGTGAAAATGGATCGGCAGGCCCACCTCTTCCTTCAGCGCCTTCACCAGCACCCGCGCGGCGGCGGGCTTCAGCAGGCCGGCCATGTCCTTCAGGCCCAGCACATGGGCCCCGGCCGCGCGCAGCGCCTTGCCCATCTCGACATAATATTTCAGATCGTATTTCGCGCGATCTGGATCAAGAATATCGCCGGTATAGCAGATCGTGCCCTCGCACAGCTTGCCGCTTTCCCGCACCGCATCCATCGCCACGCGCATGTTTTCCACCCAGTTCAGGCTGTCGAACACCCGGAAAACATCCACCCCCGTTTCGGCGGCCTGTTTCACGAAAGCCTGCACCACGTTGTCGGGATAGTTGGTATAGCCCACCGCATTGGAGGCACGCAGCAGCATCTGCGTCATGATGTTGGGCATGGCGGCGCGAATGTCACGCAGGCGCTGCCAGGGGCATTCCTGCAGGAAGCGGTAGGCCACATCGAAGGTGGCACCGCCCCAGCATTCCACGCTGAACAGCTGCGGCAGGTTGGCGGCATAGGCGGGTGCGACACGTATCATGTCGAGCGAGCGCATGCGGGTAGCCAGCAGGCTCTGGTGCCCATCGCGCATGGTGGTATCGGTAATCAGCAGACGCCTTTCCAGCGCCATCCATTCGGCCACCGCCTCGGGGCCCTGTTCGACAAGCAGGGTGCGGGTGCCGGCGGGCGGTCCATCGCTGCGCAGCGGCGGCACCTTCGGCGCGCGCGCCCGGGCCGGAGGGCGCGGCCGACCGGCGGTTTCGGGATGACCGTTCACGGTGATGTCGGCCAGATATGTCAGGATCTTGGTCGCCCGGTCGCGCCGCTTTGCGAACCGGAACAGTTCGGGTGTTTCGTCGATGAAACGGGTGGTATACCGGTTGCTGCGGAAAGTGGGGTGGCGCAGCAGGTTCTCGACAAAGGCGATGTTGGTCGATACCCCGCGCACGCGAAACTCGCGCAGGGCCCGGTCCATCCGCGCGATCGCCGCATCGGGGGTTGGGGCCCAGGCGGTTACCTTTTCAAGCAGGCTGTCGTAATAGCGGGTGATCACCGCACCCGAATAGGCGGTGCCGCCGTCAAGGCGGATGCCCATGCCGGTGGCGCTGCGATAGGCGGTGATGCGGCCGTAATCGGGGATGAAGTTGTTCTGCGGGTCTTCCGTGGTGATACGGCACTGAAGCGCATGCCCGTGCAGGCGGATATCGCCCTGGCATGCCACGCCGGTTGCATCGGGCAGTTCGGCGCCCTCGGCGATGCGGATCTGGGCCTGAACGATATCGATACCGGTGACCTCTTCGGTAACGGTATGCTCGACCTGCACGCGCGGGTTTACCTCGATGAAGTGGAAGCGACCGGTGTCCATGTCCATCAGGAATTCCACCGTGCCGGCGTTTTCATAGCCCACGTGGCGGCAGATGCGCACGCCGAGATCGCACAGTTCGGCGCGCTGCCCGGCATCAAGATAGGGCGCGGGGGCGCGTTCCACCACCTTCTGGTTGCGCCGCTGAACCGAGCAGTCGCGCTCGTAAAGATGCCAGATGTTGCCGGCCCTGTCGCCCAGGATCTGCACCTCGACATGGCGGGCACGGGTGATCATCCTTTCAAGATAGCCCGCGCCGTTGCCGAAGGCCGCTTCGGCCTCGCGCCGGCCTTCCAGCACCTTTTCCTCAAGCTCTTCGGGGGAATGGATGGCGCGCATGCCGCGTCCGCCTCCGCCCCAGCTGGCCTTGAGCATCAGCGGATAGCCGATGTCTCCGGCGATGCGGCGGATCTCGTCCATGTCGTCGCCCAGCACATCCGAAGCGGGGATCACCGGCACCCCCGCCGCGATCGCCACCTGGCGGGCGCTGGCCTTGTCGCCCAGGGCACGCATGGTTTCGGCGCGCGGACCGATGAAGACAATGCCGGCCTCGGCGCAGGCATCCACGAAATCGGGATTTTCGGACAGCAGCCCGTAGCCCGGGTGGATCGCATCGGCCCCCGACATCCTGGCCACGCGAATCATTTCGGGGATCGACAGATAGGCCGCTACCGGCCCCAGCCCCTGGCCGATGCGATAGGCCTCATCAGCCTTGAAACGGTGCAGGCCAAGCTTGTCTTCCTCGGCAAAGACAGCCACCGTGCGCTTGCCCAGTTCGTTGGCCGCACGCATGATGCGGATCGCGATCTCGCCGCGGTTGGCGACCAGGATCTTCTTGAATTCGGGCATCGGGCGGCTCCTTTGCATCTGGGTCGCCGGCCGCAGCCGGCGCGTCAGCCCCTAGCTACAATTGCGCCGCATTGCAGCGCAAGCCCCTGCCGGCAGGGTGAAAGGGCAGGATTGCCGCAGGCATGGGCGGCAGAGCCAGGCCGCGCGCCGGCATTGCCGCCTCCGTTTCCTGCCCGGCACCACCCGTTCTGCCGGATACTCCTGCCGCTCCTTACCCGCGCTGCAGCGCCCGCCAGCCGATATCGCGGCGACAGAACCCCTGGGGCCAGTCGATTGCATCGACCATCCCATAGGCGCGATCGCGCGCCACGCGCAGGGTATCACCCCGCGCGGTGACGCCCAGCACCCGCCCGCCGGCGGCCGTGATCTCGCCGTTGTGCCTGGCGGTGCCGGCATGAAACACCATGTGGCTGCTGTCTTCGGGCAGGGCGCCGAGGCCGCGGATCACGCTGCCTTTCCCGTATTCCCCCGGATAGCCCCCGGCGGCCATCACCACGGTCAGTGCGTGATCCTCGGCCCAGTTCACCCGCGCCCCGGCAAGCCGCCCTTCTGCTGCCGCCTGCATCAGATCAAGCGCCTGCGCACCAAGGCGCATCATCAGCGCCTGAGCCTCGGGATCGCCGAAGCGCACGTTGTATTCCACCAGCCGGGGAACGCCATCAGAGATCATCAGCCCCGCATAGAGCACCCCCTGAAAGGGCATGCCCCGCCGGGCCATTTCGCCCAGGGTGGGGCGAATGATCTCGTTGATCGCGCGCGCTTCCACATCGGGTGTCATGACCGGGGCCGGGGAATAGGCGCCCATGCCGCCGGTATTGGGGCCGGTATCGCCCTCGCCCACGCGCTTGTGATCCTGCGCCGTGCCGATCGCCAGCAGATCCCTGCCATCGCACAGCACGAAAAGCGATGCCTCCTCGCCTTCCATGAATTCCTCGATCACCACTGCGGCACCGGCCGCACCGAAGGCACCGGCAAACATCTCGTCCACCGCGGCCAGGGCCTCGGCCTCGCGCAGCGCCACGATCACCCCCTTGCCGGCGGCCAGGCCGTCGGCCTTGATGACGATCGGAGCGCCGCGCTGGAGGATGTATTGCTTCGCGGGCCCGGCAGCGGTGAAGCGGGCCCAGGCCGCGGTCGGAGCACCGCAGGCGGCACAGATTTCCTTGGCAAAGCCTTTCGACGCCTCAAGCCTGGCGGCCGCCCGAGAAGGTCCGAAACACAGGATGCCTGCAGCGCGCAGACGGTCGGCCACCCCGGCGGCCAGCGGCGCCTCGGGGCCGATGATCACGAAATCCACCGCGTTGCGGGCGGCGAATTCGGCCACTGCATCGCCGTCTTCGATGGTCAGATCGGCACATTCGGCGATGGCCGCGATGCCCGCATTGCCCGGCGCCACGATCAGGCGGTCGCATTTCGGGTTCTGCTTCACCGCCCAGGCCAGCGCGTGTTCGCGCCCGCCGCCGCCCAGTATCAGGATGTTCATGCCGTTCTCCGCTCGTCCCCGGCCCGTACCTGGCCCGTGCTTGTGCCTGGCCCGTGCTTGTGCTTGGCCTGTGCCTGCCGGCGTTCTAAGATGTGGCGGCAGCCAACACAAGAAAACATGGCGAGGCAAGATGTCCGATCTGATCGAGGAAGACCCCGAGGACCGGGGCAACGCCCCCGAATATACCGTGAGCGAAATCTCGGGCGCGGTAAAACGCACCATCGAGGGAAATTTCGCCCGGGTGCGGGTGCGCGGCGAGATCGGACGGGTCAGCCGGCCGCGCTCGGGGCATGTCTACCTTGATCTGAAAGACGAACGCGCAGTGCTGGCCGGAGTCATCTGGAAGGGCGTGGCGGCGCGGCTTGAAACCGCCCCCGAAGAGGGGCTTGAGGTGGTGGCCACCGGCCGCCTCACCACCTTTGCCGGCCAGTCCAGATACCAGATCGTGATCGAAAGCCTTGCGCCGGCAGGGCTGGGCGCGCTGATGGCGATGCTGGAAAAGCGCAAGGCGATGCTGGCCGCCGAAGGGCTGTTTGCCCCCGAACGCAAGAAGCCGCTGCCCTTTCTGCCGCGGGTGATCGGGGTGATCACCTCGCCCTCGGGGGCGGTGATCCGCGACATCCTGCACCGCCTGCGCGACCGCTTCCCCCGCCACGTGCTGATCTGGCCGGTGGCAGTTCAGGGTCAGGCCTGCGCCCACGAGGTGGCGCACGCCATCCGGGGCTTCAACCGCCTTGCGCCCGACGGGCCGGTCCCGCGGCCCGATCTGCTGATCGTGGCGCGCGGGGGCGGCTCGCTCGAAGATCTCTGGGGCTTCAACGAGGAAATCGTGGTGCGCGCCGCGGCAGCCAGCCAGATCCCCCTGATCTCGGCCGTGGGCCATGAAACCGATACCACGCTGATCGATCACGCGGCCGACCGCCGCGCCCCCACCCCCACGGCGGCGGCGGAAATGGCGGTGCCGGTGCGCCTTGATCTGCTGGCCGCCCTTGACAGCCTTGCCGCACGGCTTGCCCAGGCCATGCTGGGCGCGATGCAGCGCCGACGCCAGCGGCTGGCAGACCTTTCCCGCGCCCTGCCCCGCCCCGAGACCCTTGCCCAGCCCCCCCGCCAGCGGCTCGACATGTGGGGAGAGCGCCTTTCGCCCGCGCTCTCCCGGCTGGTGCAGAACAAGCGCCTGGCCCTTGCCGGCGCCGCCGCACCGTTGCGCCCGCGCATGCTGCGCCAGCAGCATGAAAGCCACCGCGAAAGGCTGCTTTCGGCCGCCCGCCGCCTGGCGCCGGCGCTCGGACGCGGAATCGGCGAACACCGGCGCAGACTCGCCCAGGCAGAGCATCGTCTTGCCACTGCCAGCCCGCTGCGCCGTCTGACCGAAAACGCCCGCGCCCTGGGTCAGACCGGCGAGCGCCTGCATGCGGCAATGGAAAAGCGCCTGCAGGACGCCACCGGGCGCCTGTCGGCGCTGGCGCGCCTCAACGAAACGCTCGGATACCGCCAGACACTGGCCCGCGGCTATGCGGTGGTGCATGGCGATGGCCATGTGATAACCCGCAAGAGCGACGCCGCGCGGGCGCGGGCGCTCGAAATCGAATTCGCCGACGGCCGCCTTGCGCTTGCCGAAAGGAAGGAAGGCAAGAGCGGCGGCACCCCCCGGAAGCCGGACGGGAAACCGGAACAGGGCTCGCTTTTCTGAGGGGGCCGGAAAGCCGGGTCAGCAAGGCGCATTCCCGCCGGGGAGAAAGAGCATCACACCCCGACTTCGGGACCGCGACACAGCAGCGGGTCGTTGCTCTGGCGGGTTTCGTAAAGATCGCCACCACCGGTCTGGTTCGCATATCGCGCCATGATCCCGCCGGGGGTGCGGAAGAAGAACCAGCACTGATGTTCGGGCTTGCCCTCGTAAACGAAACAGATCATCCGGCCCCGCTCGTACCAGGTGCCGTCAAGACATTCGCCGTCAAGTGCACTCCAGCGCACGCGCCGCCCCGGCAGATATTGCTCGATCCCGTATTCGATGCCGTCATAACCGTAATACAGGGTCTTGCCGGTGGAATAGGCTTCGAATTCGGCAGCGCTCATCGGCTGCCCGGATTCTGCGGCCCGTGGGGCGGACACAAGGCAGAGCAGCGCCACGAGGGCGGCGGTCAGGGTGAAGGGTGTCACGGCCTGTCTGCGTGTCATGGGCACAGTTTGCCAGAAACCGGGGCCGCACACCAGTGCCGATGCCGGCTGCAGGTGCCGAACGGCCGATCATCCGGGGGCGTTCTCATGGCGCCGCCGCCCGGCAATGCCCGGTGCGCGGGCACGCCATTCGCGCGCCCGCCGGTCCATCAGCCGCCGCCAGCGCCCGGGGAACAGCGCGATCGCCCCCATCAGCGGCAGGCCGTGAGGCAGCAGCGGCACCTCTTGTCCGCCGGGGGAGAGTTCAAGCGCCGGATAGGGTCTGGCCGGGTTGAGATGATGGTCGGAATGGCGCGGCGCGGCCAGCATCAGGTGATGGCTGAACCAGTGCGGCGCATTCCACGAATGCTCGGGTCCGACCGGTTCCGCCCGGCCCGCGCCATCAAGGCCCCGTTGCAACCCGTAGTGCTGCACATAATCGGACAGCAGCAACTGGCTCTGGGCATGAAACGCCAGCAGCAGATAGGCAAGAACACCATGCCAGCCCCCGATCAGCCAGGCCAGGGCCGGCATCGCAAGCCCGCCGGCCACATAGACCGGATAGGGATGCCTCAGGGCATCGCGCCCCACGCGGCGGGTTTCGGCAATGAACCCCGCCCGGAACGATCCCCACCAGGCCCGCGGCCAGAAGGCGTAGAAGCTTTCGCCCGACCGGGCGGTGTTGGGATCGCGCGCGGTGGCCACATGCACGTGATGCACCAGCCGGTGCGCCGAAACATGGTGCCCGAACAGCAGGCTGATGAACATCCACTTGCCAAGCGCGAACAGGCGCCGCTCGGTGCGGTGGATCAGCTCGTGCGCTGCGGGGTTCGATACCTGCCCGAAGAACAGTCCGAAGGCCAGGAACAGGGCAATCGTTTCGTGGGCAGCGTTCCCCCCCTGCCCGAGCGCCCGCACCGCCACCGCCAGCAGCCCGAAATGGGCCACCGCCAGCACCGCCAGAAGCCGGTCGGCGGCTGGAAACTCCTGCGCCACCGGCACCAGCGCGGCCAGTTCGTCCAGCACGAAGGGCAGCACCGCCAGCCACAGCAGTGCCGCCCAGATCCAGACCCCGCCCCAGATCCCCGCCGCCAGCAGCAGCGGAACCGGCACCAGGGTGATGAGCGAAAACAGAAAGGCGGCTCTGGGCATCGGCGGGCGCTCTCGTTGCGTTTTCGGCGGATCACGATTTCCTGGCAGCCTTGCAGGAACCTTCCCCGTGTATCATGCTACCTGCGCGGGCCCGATACGCAAGTGAAACGGATAACGTCGGTTCCGGCAGCGCCCGGCCCCGCACCGGAATGTATCCGGGAAAGGAACGGCAGAAGCGAAGCGGAAAACGGGGAAGGCGAAAGAAGAACGGATGGCCATGAAAAAGCAGCAGGATGCACCGCAGGGCAAGGGCCGCCGCGCCCGCCCGCAGCCCCGGGGCCGGCAACCGGACGAAACCGCGCTGGCCGAACTGCGCGCCCTTCTGGGCAACCGGCCGCGACGGCGCGATCTGCTGATCGAGCATCTGCATCTGGTCCAGGACAGATACGGCCATCTTTCCGCCGCCCACCTGCGGGCCCTGGCCGAGGAAATGCGCCTGTCGATGGCCGAAGTGTGGGAAGTGGCCACCTTCTATGCCCATTTCGACCCGGTGAAAGAGGGCGAATCGCCGCCGCCGGCGCTGACCATTCGGGTGTGCAATTCGCTTTCGTGCGAACTGGCGGGAGCAGAGGCGCTGAAGGCGGCGCTTGAGGCGGAGGTCGATCCCGAGCGGGTGCGGGTGGTGAATGCCCCCTGCATGGGGCGCTGCGATTGCGCACCGGTGGCCGAGGTGGGGCACAACCACATCGATCACGCCACCCCGGAAGCGGTGCTCGCCGCCGCAAGGGCCGGCGATACGCGCCCGAGAATCCCCGAATATGAGGATTTCGCCGCCTATCGGGCGGACGGGGGCTATGATGTCCTGCGTTCCCTGCGTGAAGGCCGGGACTGGAAGGAGGTGCAGGCGAAGGTGCAGGAAGCGGGCCTGCGCGGGCTTGGCGGCGCAGGCTTTCCCACGGGCACGAAATGGGGCTTCGTGCGTGCCCGCCCCGGCCCGCGCTACCTGGCCGTCAATGGCGACGAGGGCGAGCCCGGCACCTTCAAGGACCGCTACCATCTCGAACGCACGCCCCATCTGATGCTTGAAGGCATGCTGATCGCCGCCTGGGCGATCGAGGCCGAGCGCTGCTATATCTACATGCGCGACGAATACCCGGCAGTGCTGGAAATCCTGCGCCGCGAAATCCGGGCACTGGAAAGGGCCGGTATCGTGGCACAAGGCCATGTCGAACTGCGCCGCGGCGCGGGGGCCTATATCTGCGGCGAGGAAAGTGCCATGATCGAATCGATCGAGGGCAAGCGCGGCCTGCCCCGCCACCGTCCGCCCTATGTGGCCGAGATGGGGCTTTTCGGTCGCCCGACCCTGGTGCACAACGTGGAAACCCTGCATTGGGTGGCACGCATCTGCCGTGAGGGGCCGCAAATCCTTTCGGGCGTTGAAAGGAATGGCCGAAAGGGCCTGCGCAGCTATTCCGTTTCGGGGCGGGTGGCAAGGCCGGGCGTCTATCTGCTGCCCGCGGGCGCAACCATCCGCGACGTGATCGAAGCCGCCGGCGGCATGGCACCAGGACATAAATTCAAGGCATACCAGCCCGGCGGCCCCTCATCCGGTCTGCTGCCCGCCAGCCTTGATGACGTGCCGCTCGACTTCGACACGCTGCAGCCGCATGGCTCGTTCATCGGTTCGGCCGCGGTGGTGGTGCTTTCGGATCACGACAGCGCCCGCGCCGCCGCCCTCAACATGCTGCGCTTCTTCGAAAGCGAAAGCTGCGGCCAGTGCACCCCCTGCCGGGCGGGCTGCGAGAAAGCGGCAAAGCTGATGCAGGAGCCGCACTGGAACAGGCCGCTTCTGGAAGAACTGTGCCAGGTGATGGAAGATGCCTCGATCTGCGGGCTCGGTCAGGCCGCCCCCAATGCAATTCGCCTGACCATGAAGCATTTCCCCAGTGAAATCTGACCCTTGCGCGGTGTTCTTTGCGCACCTGACAATGGTGCTTGCGGCACTCTGTCCGCCCCGGACAACGCACAGGCCCGCCATCGGCACTTGCCACTGGACAAGCCCGCCGGGACAGGCCATTCCTGTTGCTGCAATCCCCTCCCGACCGGCAACCTGACCAGTAACGGAATTTCCGAAAACCATGTCCAAGCTCCCCCGCAAGATCATCATCGATACCGATCCCGGCCAGGACGATGCCATCGCCATCCTGCTGGCCCTTGCCAGCCCCGAGGATATCAAGGTGTTGGGGATCACCGCCGTAGCCGGAAACGTGCCGCTGGAACTGACCGCAAAGAACGCCCGCATCGTCTGCGAACTGGCCGGGCGGCCCGACATCCCGGTGTTCGCGGGCTGCGATGCACCGCTCTGCCGGCCACTGGTAACGGCCGAACACGTGCACGGCAAGACCGGCCTTGACGGCCCCGCCCTGCCCGAGCCACAAATGCCGCTGCAGGATCTGCACGGGGTCGATTTCATCATCGACACCCTGCGCCGCGAGCCTTCCGGCAGTGTCACCCTCTGCCCGCTCGGGCCGCTGACCAATATCGCCACCGCCTTCGACCGCGCTCCCGACATCGTGGAGCGGGTGCAGGAGATCGTGCTGATGGGCGGCGCGTATTTCGAGGTCGGAAACATCACTCCCGCCGCCGAATTCAACATTTACGTTGATCCGGAAGCTGCTGACACCGTTATGAAATCAGGTATCAGAATAACCATGATGCCGCTTGATGTCACACACAAGGCGCTGGTAACCCGCCCGCGCAACGAAGCCTTCCGCGCCCTGAACACGCCGGTCGGGCGGGCGGTGGCCGAGATGACCGATTTCTTCGAGCGCTTCGACCGCGAGAAATACGGCTCGGACGGCGCGCCGCTGCATGATCCCACGGTCATTGCCCATCTGATCGCACCGCGGCTGTTCTCGGGCCGCTTCGTCAATGTGGAAATCGAAACGGGATCGGAACTCACCCGCGGCATGACGGTGACCGACTGGTGGCGGGTGACGGAACGCGAACCCAATGCGATGTTCATCGGCGATCTCGATGCCGAACGCTTCTTCGCCCTTCTGACCGAGCGCCTGGCCCGGCTGCCGCTGCCGCCGGCGGGCTGAACGGCCGGAAGCTGATGCATGCCCGCAGGTTCCGCCTTTGCGGGGTTTCTCTTCAATCCCTGACGCCGGCGGGCTATCGTGGGGCATGTTCTCCTTTGAAAACACCTATGCCCGCCTGCCCGGACGCATGTATGCACGGATCGGCACCTGGCCGGTGCCTGCACCCGAACTGGTGGCGCTGAACGAAACGCTGGCGCGCGACCTCGGGCTTGACCCTGCGGAGCTGGCTGCACCGGCGGGGGTGGCGGTGCTTTCGGGAAGCGCCCTGCCCGAAGGGGCCGAACCCCTGGCCCAGGCCTATGCCGGACATCAGTTCGGCGGCTGGGTGCCCCGGCTTGGCGACGGCCGCGCCATGCTGCTGGGCGAAATCCGCGATCCTGCCGGGCAGATGTGGGATATCCAGCTGAAAGGTTCGGGGCCCACACCCTTTTCGCGCCGGGGCGACGGACGCGCGGCGCTCGGGCCGGTGCTGCGCGAATACATCGTGAGCGAGGCGATGCATGCGCTTGGCGTGCCCACCACCCGGGCACTGGCGGCAGTCACCACCGGCACCAGGGTGCGGCGCGAAACCATGCTGCCCGGCGCGGTTCTGACCCGGGTTGCCCAGAGCCATATCCGGGTGGGCACCTTCCAGTATTTCGCGGCCCGCGGCGATGGCGAGGCCCTGCGGCTGCTGACCGACTACACCATCACCCGCCATTACCCCGCCCTTGCCGAAGCCGATACGGCCGAACGGCCGCTTGCCCTGCTGCGGGCCGTGGTGGCCGCGCAGGCGCGGCTGATCGCACGCTGGATGGCGCTCGGCTTCATCCACGGCGTGATGAACACCGACAATACCCATCTCGGAGGGCTCACCATCGATTACGGCCCCTGCGCCTTCATGGATGGTTACCGGCCCGACAAGGTGTTCAGTTCGATCGACGAACGGGGCCGCTATGCCTATGACCGCCAGCCGCGGGTGATCGTGTGGAACCTGGCACAGTTCGCAACCGCGCTGATCCCGATCATGGAGGGCCCGCAGAAAGCGGCAATCGCCGCCGCCACGCAGGCGGTCGGAGAATTCACGCCGCTGTTCTCGCGCGAATGGCTGCGCCTGTTCCGCGCCAAGCTCGGCCTTGACGACCCCGCGCCCGCAGGAGTCGGCCCCGAGGACGATTCGGCACTGATCGGCACGTTTCTTGACCTGATGGCGCGCGAAGGGGCTGATTTCACCAACACCTTCCGCGCGCTTTCCGATGGCAGTGCCGAAGACCGGTTTGCCGACCGGCGCGCCTGTGGCGAATGGCATGTCCGCTGGACAAGGCGACGCGCCCTCGAAGAAACCGACGACCCCCGGCAGCTGGCCCGCATGCGCGCGGCCTCGCCCGCGCTGATCCCGCGCAACCACCGGGTGGAAGAGGCGCTGGCCGCCGCCCATGCCGGCGATTTCACCCCCTTCCACCGGCTGAACCGGGCCCTGACCCGCCCCTTCGAGACACCCGGCGAATTTGCCGATCTCACCCGCCCTCCGGCCCCCGAAGAGGAAGTGCAGCACACTTTCTGCGGCACCTGAGCCGCGGTCGTATCCCACCAACTCCCACCGACGCGCGTGAAAACCGCCCGCGGCAAAGGCACACCCCGCGCCCGGCCCGCCTTGCCCCCCGCTCCCGGCCCCGCTGCTCACCCATTGCACAAAATGCCGACCCCGGTGAAAAATTCCCCTGACGGCGGGGGCGAAAGCTGTCATGTTCGGCAGACAACGATCCAGTTTTCCGGTTGGGGGAGCACGACATGAGCTTGATGAAGACACTGGCCAAGGTGGCGATCGGCGTTGCCCTTGCAAAGGGCGCGACCGCGATGACGCGCAAGGCAGGTTCCGGCGGCGGCGGGCTGCTCGAACAGCTTGCCGGCGGCAGAAGCCGGAGCACGCCGCAGGGCGGCGGGCTTGATGATCTGCTGGGCGCGGTGCTGGGCGGGCGCACCGGCAACGGCGCGCCCGGCGGCGGCACCCAGGGCGGGCTCGGGGGGCTGCTCGACGGGCTGTCGCAGGCCAGCCGCCCCGCGGGCGGCGGCACCACCGGCGGGCTTGACGACATCCTTCAGGGCGCCGCCCGCCAGGGTGGCGGCCTGCAGGACATGCTGGGCGGCCTGCTTGGCGGTGCCCTCGGGGGGGCGCTCGGCGGCATGCCGGGCAGCGGGGGCAGCCGTGCCGGAACCGCACCCGAAACCAACAAGAGCGCCGGCAAGAAGAAAAACAGCCGCAGGAGCTTTGCCGAGGAATTCAACCGCTCGCTGGCCGGCGAAGAGCCCGAGCCCGAGCCCCATCACGAACTGGCCGCAGCGCTGATGCTGCGCGCCATGATCCAGGCCGCGAAATGCGACGGGCGGATCGACGATTCCGAACGCGAGAAACTGCTTGACCGGCTGGGCGACGTATCGCCGGAAGAGCGCGATTTCGTTACCGCCGAACTGCAGGCGCCGGTGGATGCAGGGGGGCTGGCCCGCCAGGTGCCGCCGGGGCTGGAACCGCAGGTCTATGCGATGTCGGTGCTCGCGATCGACCTCGACAGCCAGGCCGAGGCGCAATACCTGCACGATCTGGCCGGTGCGCTTGGCCTGGGCAAGCAGCAGGTGAACGACATTCACGCCCGGCTCGGAGTGCCGGCACTCTACGCCTGAGCCGCAGGCCCGCCCCGCAGGGGCCCCGTCCGCCGCATCACGCCTTTCCCGGCAGACGGGGCTGCGGCTGCATCGGCCCGCGCCGATCCGGCCCGGAAAAAACGGTGGTGCCTGCCGGCGTCTTGGCATAAACAGTCCCCGGACAAGACGGGATCCCCCTGCGGAATCCGGACAGGATCGGCCAATGAGCGACTCCATCATCGGCAAATGCGAAAGATCCGGCCTGCGCCTGACCGATCAGCGCCGGGTGATCGCCTCGGTTCTGGAAGAGGCCGACGATCACCCCGATGTCGAGGAGCTGCACCGCCGCGCCAGCCGTATCGACCCACGCATCTCGATCGCCACCGTCTATCGCACGGTGAAGCTGTTCGAAGAAGCCGGCATCCTGGAAAAACACGACTTCGGCGATGGCCGCGCCCGCTATGAAGCGGCCGACCGCGATCACCACGATCACCTGATCGATCTTCTCACCGGCGCGGTGATCGAATTCGTCGATCCCGAAATCGAGGCCCTTCAGGAAAAGATCGCCAGCAAGCTCGGCTACCGCCTCAAGGGGCATCGCCTCGAACTCTACGGAATTCCTCTGGAAAGCAAGGAAGACAAGGATACATGAGCACCATCATCGACATCACCGCCCGCGAGATCCTCGACAGTCGCGGCAATCCCACCGTGGAGGTGGACGTGCTTCTGGAAGACGGCACCCTGGGCCGCGCGGCGGTGCCCTCGGGGGCCTCGACCGGGGCCCATGAGGCCGTCGAGAAACGCGATGGCGACCCGGCCCGCTATGGCGGCAAGGGGGTGCTTCAGGCGGTTGCCGCCGTGAACGGCGAAATTCACGAAGCCCTGGCCGGCATGGATGCCACCGAGCAGGAAGCGATCGACGCCGCCATGTGCGAACTTGACGGCACCCCCAACAAGGCCCGTCTCGGCGCCAACGCGATCCTCGGGGTATCGCTTGCCGCAGCAAAGGCGGCGGCCGATTTCACCGCCCAGCCGCTCTATCGTTATGTGGGCGGCACCGCAGCACGGGTGCTGCCGGTGCCGATGATGAACATCATCAACGGCGGCGAACATGCCGACAATCCGATCGACATCCAGGAGTTCATGATCATGCCGGTGGCTGCGCCCGGCCTCTCCGAGGCGGTTCGCTGGGGCGCGGAAATCTTCCACAGCCTGAAGAGCGCCCTTGCCGCTGCCGGACACAATACGGCCATCGGCGACGAGGGGGGCTTCGCCCCGGCGCTTTCGGGCACCCGCGAGGCGCTTGATTTCATCCTCGGCGCTATCGAAAAGGCTGGCTACAAACCGGGCGAAGACATCTGTCTTGCCCTGGACTGCGCTGCCACGGAATACTTCAAGAACGGAAGGTATGTTCTTTCCGGAGAAGGAAAAACGCTTTCCAGCGAGGAAAATGTCGCCTACCTGGAAGCCCTCGTGAAGGATTACCCGATCGTCTCGATCGAAGACGGCATGGCCGAGGACGACTGGGAAGGCTGGACAGCCCTCACCCAGGCGCTCGGCGCCCGCATCCAGCTGGTGGGCGACGATCTGTTCGTCACCAATCCCGCACGCCTGGCCGAGGGGATCGCGAAAGACGCCGCCAATGCGATGCTGGTCAAGGTCAACCAGATCGGCACCCTCAGCGAAACGCTCCGTGCCGTCGAAATGGCCCACCGTGCCGCCTATGCCAACGTGATGAGCCACCGCTCGGGAGAAACCGAGGATACCACCATCGCCGATCTCGCCGTGGCCACCAACTGTGGCCAGATCAAGACGGGCTCGCTGTCGCGTTCGGATCGTCTGGCAAAATACAACCAGCTGATGCGCATCGAGGAAGAGCTCGGCGAAACCGCCATCTATGCCGGCCGCACGATTCTGAAGGGCTGACCTGCAGAACTGGGCCAAACCCCGCCGCTTTTCCTTCTCGGCCACCTGCCCGCCTTGCCTGCCACCCGGGCCGGCGCTAATCCTCGGGGCCGATCAGACCGGATCGGATCGGAAGTGCATGTGAGAGGTGGCAATGCGGTATATCGTGATTTCCGGCCTGTGCCTGTTGCTCGGGGCCTGTGTCGTTTCCCCGCCGGCCCACGAATGGCCGGAACAGGGCGGCATACCCGAAACGGCCCCCCCCTGCGAAAAGCCCGGCAACGGCAGATGCAGCTTCCGCAATGCCCCGGCGGCGCTTTCGCCAAAGCCCGTCCTGATCAAGGATCACCCCCGCCCCTTCTTTCGCACCCAACGCTCCCTTGCATTCACCGACGCCCGGGCGAAACGGTGGGTTGCCCCCCGCGGCACACTGACCGACGGCACCGCGCTTCCCGAGATTTTCCTGCCGATCACCGGCAACCCGCGCGATCCGGCATTCATCGGTGCGGCTACCCTGCACGATGCCTATTGCGGGGCGGGCAACAGCGGGCTTGCACAATACCATTCCGACAGCTGGCAGAACGTGCACCGGATGTTTCACGACGCACTGCGGGCCGGCGGCATCCCCGCCAGGAAGGCCATGATCCTGTATGCCGCCGTCTATATCGGCGGGCCGCGCTGGTATCGCACCGGCACGAAACCGGACGCCTACTCGCCCATGCCCGGGGTGATGGTCCTGGAGCTTCCGATCGCCCCCGGATCGGTCAGCGGCCCGCTGGCCGGAACGCTTCCCGATCGCGAGCTTGTCGCTCTGCTGCGCGAGGCGATCGGATATATCGAGCGCACCGACCCGTCCCTCGATCAGCTTGATGCCTTCATGCGCCTGAAAGAGCGCCAGATGCTGGACAGGCTGCGCATGACCCGGCCCGCGCGCATCCGCGATGCCGGCAACATTGCCGGGGGCAACTGACCCGAAACGTCCGCCACGAGGTCCGCATGACAGACAGCATCGCCGACAGCATCATCCGCCGCCTGAAACTGATCCCCCACCCGGAGGGCGGTCATTACCGCCAGACATGGATCGCCGAAGCCCCCGAAGGCACCCGCCCCGCGGGAACCGCGATCCTCTTCCTGCTGAAAGCGGATGAACGAAGCCACTGGCACCGAATCGATGCCACCGAGATCTGGCATTTTCATGCCGGCGCCCCGCTGGTTCTCTCGGTTGCCCGGGATGCGGCCGGCCCGGCACACGACCGCATCCTCGGTCCCGATGTGCCGAACGGCCATTTCCCGCAGCTCATCGTACCGCCACATCACTGGCAGATGGCCGAAACCGCCGGCGCATACACCCTGGTCAGCTGCACCGTTTCCCCGGGGTTCCGCTTCGAAGGCTTCGAACTTGCCCCTGCAGGGTTCGACATCCCGCGCACCGGCTGAGTCCTCTCATCCCGGGCCGAACACTCCCGGGGTGCGTTGCCCCGCAGGGGGCTGAAGGGGCGGGCGGCCCCTTCAGCGCTGCGCTGCCGATCCGGCAAACGCCCCCGGCCGGCTTACCCGCCCGCCACCCACCGGCGCCGCCACGCCGGTGGTGCCCGGGCACGAGGTGGGCAGCCCCTTCACCACCCGCACCGCCAGATGGGCAAAGGCCTGCGCCTCCAGCATGTCGCCGTCAAGGCCCACGGCCTCTACCGGCGCCACCGGGCAGTCAAGCCCCGCTTCCAGCATCGCCATCAGCACCGGGTTCTTCCGCCCTCCGCCCGAAACCAGCACCCGCTTCGGCGGGGCCGGGCAATGCTCCATTCCCCTCACCACCGAAGCCGCGGCGATGGCGGCAAGGGTTGCGGCGGCATCGGCATCGGACAGCTCCGATACATCGTCAAGCAGCCGGGCAAAGGTATCGCGATCAAGCGATTTCGGCGGCACCTTGCAGAAAAAGCCATGCTCCAGGAACCGCTCCATCATCGCGCCATCAACGGTGCCCGCAGCCGCCAGCGCGCCGCCCTCGTCCATCGGACGCCCGAGGCGGGCCTGCACCAGATCGTCGATCGGCGCATTTGCGGGGCCGGTATCGAAGGCCAGAAGCGCCCCTTCGGCCTCGGGAGCCGGCGCGCGGGGATCGACCCAGGTAAGGTTGCCCACCCCGCCAAGGTTCAGAAAGACAAGCGGTTCACCAGCCCCGATCCACCGTGCACAGGCAAAATGAAAGAAAGGCGCAAGCGGCGCTCCCTGCCCGCCCATCTCGATATCGGAACTGCGAAAATCCCACACCACCGGCCGCTCCAGCACCTCGGCCAGCACCCGCCCGTCGCCCGCCTGATGGGTGCGCCCGCCTGCCGGATCATGAGCCAGCGTCTGACCGTGAAAGCCGATCAGCGCCAGCGCCGGGCCGTCGGCCCTTTCGCGTTCGAGCATCCCGCTCAGCAGTTCGGCATGGGCCAGTTCCACCACCTCGGCGGCCGCCTCCACCCCGGCATCGCCCGGCCAGCGGCCGAGCGCGGCGCGCAGCACCGCACGCTCATCCGCGCCATAGGGCCGATAGGCGCTTTCGCCGAATTCGATGATCTCGTGGCCGTCACTCAGCAGACAGGCCGCATCTACCCCGTCAAGCGATGTGCCCGACATGGCGCCCACGGCCCAGATGCGCTCTTCTTTCAACATGGCCTTTCCCTTCGCACATACCGGCGATATATCAGGCCGGAACCCTTGGGAAAACGGGAAACACCCGATGACACACGCGCCGAAATCAGAATTCATGCAGGTGATGCAGGAACGCGGCTTCATCGCCAACTGCACCGATTTCGCAGGGCTTGACGCCGCCCTCGCCGAAGGAATCGTGCCGGGTTACATCGGGTTCGACGCCACCGCGCCCAGCCTGCACGTGGGTTCGCTGATCCAGATCATGATGCTGCGCTGGCTGCAGAAATGCGGCCACCGGCCGATCGTGCTGATGGGCGGCGGCACCACCAGGGTAGGCGATCCTACCGACCGCGCCGAGGAACGCCCCCTGCTTTCGCCCGAACGGATCGATGAAAACATCGCCGGTATCCGCAAGGTGTTTGCCCGCTACCTGGATTTCGGCGAAGGCCCCCGCGATGCCGTGATGGTGAACAATGCCCGGTGGCTTGACGATCTCAACTATCTGGACTTCCTGCGCAACGTGGGGCGGCATTTTTCGGTGAACCGGATGCTCTCCTTCGACAGCGTCAGGCTGCGCCTCGAACGCGAGCAGTCGCTCTCGTTCCTCGAATTCAACTACATGATCCTGCAGGCCTATGACTTTCTCGAGCTTCATCGCCGCTTCGGCTGCCGCCTGCAGATGGGCGGATCGGACCAGTGGGGCAACATTGTCAACGGCATCGATCTGACGCGGCGGATGGACGGGGCCGAATTGTTCGGCCTTACCACCCCGCTGCTCACCACATCGGACGGCAGGAAGATGGGCAAGAGCCAGGGCGGCGCGGTTTGGCTCAATCCCGAAATGCTTTCGCCCTACGAATTCTGGCAATACTGGCGCAATGTCGCCGATGCCGACGTGGGCCGTTTCCTGAGGCTCTATACCGAACTGCCACTGGAGGAATGCGAGCGCCTTGGCGCGCTTCAGGGCAGCGAGATCAACGAAGCCAAGATCCGCCTTGCCAACGAGATCACCACCCTGGCCCACGGCCCCGAGGCAGCGGCGGCCGCCGAAGCCACGGCACGCGACGTATTCGAACGGGGCGGTGCAGGCGAGGATCTGCCGACCCTGGCCCTGACCCCCGAAGAGGTGGGCGAAGGCATTTCGGTGGTGCAGCTTTTCGTGCGCTCGGGGCTTGCGCCCTCGGGAAAGGAAGCCAAACGGCTGATCGCCGGCGGCGGGGCGCGGATCGACGGCAGGCCGGTCGGCGATCCGGGGCAGACGCTGGACCGCGCGGCACTGGCCAGCCCGCTCAAGCTGACCGCAGGCAGGAAGCGCCACGCACTGGTGAAACTGACCGGGAGCCGAGGCCCGTGAGCGGCGTTGCCCCCGCGGCCTATTCCTCGATCCGGGCCTTCCTGATGTAATCGGGATCCTTCACCAGGCCGTTCTGCTGCGGATCGCCCTTCCTGATTCCGTCAAGCACGTCGAGCCCCTCGATCACCCGCCCGAAAACGGTGTATTTGCCGTTCAGGTGATCGGCGGGTGCGAACATGATGAAGAACTGACTGTTGGCGCTGTCGGGGCTGGCCGAACGGGCCATGCCCACGGTGCCGCGCTTGAAGGGCACGTTGGAAAATTCGGCCTTCAGGTCGGGCAGATCGGAACTGCCCCGCCCGGCCATCGACAGGTCGCCGTCGATCCGGCCGAACCTGACATCGCCGGTCTGCGCCATGAATCCCGGAATCACCCGATGAAAGGCCACGCCGTCATAGGCCCCCGATTTGGCAAGGCCGATCACCCGCTTCACATGTTCGGGTGCCACATGCGGCAGAAGGTCGATCACGATGCGGCCCTCGGTGCCGCCCCCGATCTCGAGCACCAGATTGGGCCCCGGCGTGTCTTCGGCATGGGCATCACTGCTCTGGACCATCACGAAATAGGCCGCCACCACCCCGACGCCGATCAGGAACAGCGCCCAGGCGAAGATGTCACGTTCACGCATCGGCATCGGCGGCCACCTTGACGCTGATCATGCGGTCGGGGCTGGCGGGGGGTTCGCCGCGGGCGATGTTGTCCACATGCTCCATGCCTTCGGTCACCCGGCCGAACACGGTGTATTGCCCGTTCAGGAAGTGATTGTCGGCGAAATTGATGAAGAACTGGCTGTTGGCCGAATCCGGGTCGGCGGTGCGCGCCATTCCCAACGTGCCGCGATCATGGGGCACGCCTGAAAACTCGGCCTTCAGGTCGGGCAGGTCCGAACCCCCGGTTCCGGCACGGCGGATGTTGAAATCATCCTCCATGTTGCCGTGCTGCACGTCGCCGGTCTGGGCCATGAAACCGTCGATCACCCGATGAAAGGCCACGTTGTCATAGGCGCCGGCACGGGTCAGTTCCTTGATCCGCGCCACATGATCGGGCGCCACATCGGGCAGCAGTTCGACAATCACCCTGCCATCCTTCAGCTCGATGATCAGCGTGTTTTCGGGATCCTTGATTTCGGCCATTGCGTGGTCCTCATGCAGTGCGTTTTCCCTTACTTAAGGTTCTCCCGGCAAAAGGGAAAGGGGCAAGAAACGGGCACCGGCATGAAACCGCGCCCACGGCCCGGCTGCGGTTTCGCCCGGGCCCGCGCTGCACGGATGACGCAACAAGGCCCTTGAGCCCCGCACGAACCGAGGTCACAACACAGGCATGACGAACCGCATCGCCCTTTTCCTGGTCCTTGCCATTGTGGCCCTGTTCCTTGCCGACCGTTTCTGGCTGGGGCTCGATCTGCCGCTGTTTCTGGGGCGCAAGCTGATGCAACTGGTGGAATACATGGCCTTCTGGCGCTGAAGCGACCATTTTGCGGCTTGCACTTTCCGTCAGTTTCCCCATGGTAGCGCGCGAACGGCGGGGGCCCTGCGCAAACCCGGCCCGGCACGAATCTGGAGGGAGAACAGGACATGACAGTTAAGGTAGGCATCAACGGCTTTGGCCGGATCGGCCGCAACGTGCTGCGTGCGATCATCGAGTCCGGGCGCGAGGATATCGAGGTTGTGGCGATCAACGATCTCGGGCCGGTGGAGATGAATGCGCATCTTCTGCGCTATGACAGCGTGCACGGCCGTTTTCCGGCCGACGTCACCTCGGGCGAGGACTGGATCGACGTGGGCCGCGGCAGGATCCGCGTCACCGCGATCCGCGATCCGCGCGAGCTGC
>Ga0256839_1000061_pt1 | contig 135976 bp, 136 predicted proteins | sample 354166metaG_FD_185968 | JGI IMG/M metagenome (GOLD analysis project Ga0256839, IMG submission 185968) | Hydrothermal vent microbial communities from Mid Atlantic Ridge, Atlantic Ocean - 354-166 | ecosystem: Environmental > Aquatic > Marine > Hydrothermal vents | place: Atlantic Ocean: Mid...
TATTTACAATCCCAAACTGTATGGCTTCCTCTTTTATAATGCTCCATACTCTGAGTATAGTGCCAATTCTAGTCCCTGACCGCCTAAAGGCGTGGGATTTACTGATCCCCTATAGGGGACTTTAAATGCGATTTATAAAGTGAATGTTACTTTGGTGTTCTATTTTTTAATGGGTAGTCAAATCAAAGTAACGCATTTAGATTATCATTTTAGCTTTCAATAGAAACCTGTAAGAAATGACAGGTTGTATGCGTACAATATTAGGAGTTAGAAAAGAGCAGTCATGAAAAAACAGGGCGAACCCTGCTTAAAATAAATCTTATAAACTAATCTGCAATAATAATTTTATCGTTTGATATATGATTTAACCGAATCCATTTCTTTAGGGCGCTTTGCTTCGGTTGTCCCATCCCCTGTCTGCAGATCACCAATGCGTAATTTTCCTTGAGTGTCAGGCACACCAAATCATATCGGGGTAACGCATTACCAATATTAAGTGACACAAGTTTATCCCTAATTTTCTTATCAGTATTATTACCATCCGTATTTATTGTAATGATCTGATTTCCATCATTAAATGAGCCGAATTTGGTGTCTGTTTTTATAGCAAATCCTTTTTTGCATAGGTTACTGGTAAGGGTGTGTCTATTAGAACTAAAAAAAACTGATTTTAAAACCACTGTTGAAGATGCCGCGTTTGAGGGGCAGTTCGGTTGTTTCCATAATTTGATTTCAATATCACGATTTGTTGATCCAATAACCCATTCTTGTGTAAAGGAATGAGAATTACTTCCAGCTTCACATGCTCCCTTCCATTTCCCATGGAACTCTTTTGGTTGCTCAACACTCGTTTTATCATTACACGCGTTTAATCCGGTAATGGTAAAAACCGATACAATAAACATATAAATCTTTTTCTTATCCATTTTCTTTCCTTCATAACTAAAAAAATAAACAGATGACAACTAGGTTCATTTATCATCTGTTTACAGTACATTACTTAATCGCTTGCCATCTTATCGAGCTACATGAAGACGCCAAAGCATTTTTTTAGCCCATACTACTTGACGAACATATGTATATTTGCCATCAGCAGATACCGTCATTGAGCTTTTTGGACGATGCTTCTGCCACCTGACATGTACTCTACAACTTTTTGATGTCTGACCAGTCATATTGTTCACTGTAATATTACACTGATACCATTCACCTCTGATTTTAGATGCTTCCGAACTAGACATCTTCTGAATTGAATCAGGTGAAACAGAAGAAAGAATACTTGGTGCAGCCTGTGCAGTGGTTGTAGCAAGTACTAACAACGTTGATGCTATAGCTAATTTTAATTTCATGGTAAAACTCCTTTTTAAAATGTGATTAATTAATTTAAATTGTTACTACATTTGATTAATAAATAACCTCTGGTAGCAACGAAACTGAATCTAACATTCCCTAGATACTGCCGTAAGCTGTAATAAATAACAGCTGTCATATATGACAGTTGAAATTTGTCAACTGTTATGTATGACAGTTATTTTATTCATAAAAAACAATTATCGTGCCCTTTCTTTTACATGAAAGAAAGGAGTAGAGATAATGTCAATTAATATTATTAACGCAAAAAGAAACAAGATGCCTGCATCATTACTTCGAGGAATGTATCATTTACGGCATAAAGTTTTTAATAAAAGGTTACATTGGGAAGTTCAGGACTTTGGTGATCTGGAAATTGATCAGTTTGATTACCGAAACCCTGATTATATTATTGCAAAAGACTTAACAGAAAAAATTATAGGTTGCTGGAGATTAATACCAACAGTTGAAAACTATATGTTAGAAGAAGTCTTTAATTTTATGTTAGGCAATTATCCGTTGCCAAAAGATGAAACGATATGGGAGCTAAGTCGTTTTGCAGTGATAGATAAAAAGCCAGTTGGACATACTTTGTCGGAAGCAACTGTTTTTATGATAAAAGAAATTATGGACTTTGCTTTAAAGAAAAACATATCAGGTTACTTGGCAGTAACAAGTGTTGGAGTAGAACGCTTAATGAAATCTGCGGGTATCCCAATGGAACGTATCGGTAATAAAAAACCATTGATGATTGGAAATGTAAAATCCGTATTATGCCTAATTCCAGTAAACGAACAGTTTATTGATACCACTAATAGCTTGATACAGGAATATGTATCTTTAGACGTTGCAGCTTAAGCTTTTATTTCACCGTTAAGTATCGCTATTATTGCTGCATTGGTACGGGATGTAGTATCCATTTTGGATGCTGCATTTTTTATATGAAACACGATTGTCCGCTCTGATAAGCCAATAATTCTGGATATTTCCCAAGAAGTTTTACCTGTGGTTACCTGTGGCAACCCATTTTAAGCATTCTTTCTCACGTTCAGTAAGTGTTATTGTATTTTCTTTTTTGCCTTTTAAACTAACAACATCGAAAAGCGTAGAACCTAGTATCTGTAAGGAAAATAAATTTTCTGGATTACTAAATGCCGATTTTTGATAATCTTCTGAGGTACTAACAGCTAAAGCGCCATATTCTCCTGTGTCCGAGTGAAAAGGAAATGATATGCCAGATTTAACACCAAAATCAGCTGCTTCAGAAAAGATTTGCTTATTTATTTGTGATATTTCTTTATTTTGTGTTGGCCAGATAATGGGCGTGTTTTTTACTTTGCAATGAGCAACGGTTAAATCTTTATCGAAATAGTTTTTATCATGATAACGTTTTTGCCATGAACTTGGGTATTCAGTTAATATGAAAATGTCAGGACAAGGCTTTAAATCATGGTATAACGCAGAACCAAATAAGAAATTTTCGGCACCATATCGAGCACTATGTTTTTTAATAGTAGACATAAGTTCTTTATCGGATGATGAGTTACTTATATCTGTAGTAATCTCTAAAATTATATCTTCTATTTTCATTAATCACACCTAAATCTATAAGTTCTATTAGAACATTCTATCATTTTTTGTAGTTTATCAAAATAATTTATATGCTTCTTGATCCTACAATTAAATCATATCGTATTCAGGGACATCCATCCAAAAGCGGTATAAAAACAGCGATTCATGATGATGCACGCTGTAGTGTATTGTTTATAATAAATTCTACTATTGTATGGGGTTGATTAAGGCCTAGCTGTGTTGGGGCTTGGTTGCTGTCATGACTCTTTTTATTCTCAGCGAGCGTGTGATCAAGGGCAATAGCAATGATGTTTTTATCAGTCGGGTAAAGATAGGGTTTATTTAAGGCTTTGCGGTGTAGTTCAATTTTTGGAAAGTCTGCTAACTTAAAACCTTCTACCAATATTAAATCACAACTCTCAATATTAACCTGTTTAAGTGTATTTTCTAGGCTGGGCTCTGTTTGGTTATCGGGGTGTTCAATAATTATTGCGGTACGTTTGCGTGAGGCAATGACAACATTACTCGCCCCTGATTCACGTAATTCGTAACTGTCTTTGCCAGGGTGGTCAATATCAAAATCATGATGTGTATGTTTAACCACAGCGACACGAATGCCTTGGGCGTTAAGTAAGGGGATAAGTTGGCAAAGTAGGGTGGTTTTCCCCGTGCCACTATAAGCTGCAAACCCTAAAAGTGGCAATGGCGATTTAATCATTGGTGGTGTGCTCGGACAGTTGTTCTCTTTTATTGATATTGAAAAAGGCACTAGGCTGATCTGAAAAATCAACTAAAACAATCTTATGTTTCGTATACCAACGTTTGATTTTACGATCACCCGTTAATAAAAATGCCTTGAGGCTATCTATAAGGGTAACAGGGATAAGTGCATGTGCGGGTTGCATTCGTGTCCCATCGTGTGCAACGACAATTCTGTCAGAAATTTCAGATGAACTATTCAATGCTAGAAGCATTCTGGCGACAAGATCAAGTGGCAGTGATGGGCCATCGCAGGGCAAGGTGATAATGTAGTCGGTTGTTACAGACTTCATCGCCGTAGCAAAGCCAGCCAAAGGCCCTTGGAAATCACTCATTTCATCACTCATTACTGAAAAACCAAAGCCTGCATAGGTTTTCTGGTTACGATTGGCATTGATGACGACATCAAAAGCTTGCGGTTGAATACGCTCAATTACATGCTGAATAAGCATTTTTCCTTGATAGACGACCAAGCCTTTATCTTGTCCCTCGAGCCGACGACCTTTGCCACCGGCGAGAATGACTGCGGTAATACTGTTTTTATCTATTTTCATGTTTTACGTTTCTTGCCACGGTGAATATGGCGATATTATCATGGGATGCCAACCGGATTATGATCCTTTTCTCAGTACGAAAGTGCATGGCGAAGGTATTGGTTGGGGTTTATCCAATTAGTTACAGTCTAATGCGCCGTTATGATGGTAATATTACGGTGAGCCTTGGTTTGGTGGGGCTGATGAGTTTTAGTATGCAATTTCTGAGCAGTTATCACGCCTAGAAAGGTGTGCATTATAAGCGACCTATCGTGTTATTTGATGGGTTTCTTTGAGTTAAATGAAGAAAAAAAGGATTTAAAAAATGAGTAATTTGATGACATCTGAAAGGGCTGGTCTATTTCTAATATGCTTTTTTCTAAGTACCGCTTCTATCGCAAAAGAAGCCCGCTACCCCGAATTTGGTAACGGGCGAATAGAGCAAGAACTCGTTGAAGCAAAAGAATATATGGTCTCATCGGCAAATCCTTATGCCACTGAAGCAGGCATGAGAATTCTCGAAAAAGGTGGTTCGGCAATCGATGCCGCGATAGCTGTGCAAATGGTACTTAACCTTGTAGAGCCAGAATCAAGTGGAATTGGTGGCGGTGCATTTTCGCTGTATTGGGATAATAAAAATAAAAAACTCTCTAGCTATGATGGTCGCGAAAAAGCGCCTATGGCAGCCGACGGCAAACTCTTTCAAGAGAATGGCAAAAACATGAACTGGTGGGAAGCCTTAGCGGGTGGGCGTTCTGTGGGAGTGCCGGGTGTAGTTGCGATGATGGAAAAAATCCATAAACAACACGGTAAACTTCCATGGGCAGACCTCTTTGAAGGTGCGATTAAATTGTCAGAGGAAGGTTTTGAAATATCGCCTAAGCTCGCTACATCAATTGCTAATAAAACCAACCCTGCGCTAGGACGTTATGAAAAGTCATGGGAATATTTTTTTCCCAAAGGTAAGCCCATTAAAGCGGGTGTTAGTAAGAAAAACCCTGAGCTAGCAATGACTTTTAGGCGTATCGCTTTGCTTGGTGCTAAAGGCTTTTACAAAGGTCAAGTCGCGCTTGATATTGTCGCTGCCGTGCAATCAGCTGCTGATAATCCTGGATTGTTAACAGCTCAAGATATGGCGATGTACGAAGCAATTGAGCGCCCTCCAGTTTGTGCTAAATATAAGGCTTATAAGATATGTGGAATGGGCCCTCCAACCTCAGGTGGGATGGCGGTTATTCAAATTCTTAAGTTACTGGAGGGAAAAAGCCTCGAAAATTATCAACCGTTATCGGTTGAAGCCGTTCATTTATTTACCCAAGCTGCAAAACTAGCCTATGCTGATCGTGGAAAATACATGGCAGATGCAGATTTTGTCAAAGTTCCTGTAGAAGGTTTAATCGATGAGGCTTACCTAAAACAGCGCTCAAAACTAATTAGTCTAGAAAAAGATATGGGAAAAGCAATCGCAGGTACTCCACCGAATGCTGATCAAAACTGGAAGACTTCAACATCACCAGAACAGCCCAGTACTACACATTTCAGTATTGTTGATAAAGAAGGCAATGGTTTTTCGATGACTTCAAGCATCGAAATGGCATTTGGCTCAACGTTAATGGTTCGCGGTTTTTTATTGAATAATCAGCTCACAGATTTTTCTTTTAGTGAAGAAAAAGATGGGGAAAAAATTGCTAATAGAGTCCAAGCAGGGAAACGCCCCCGTAGTTCAATGTCACCATTTATGGTGTTTGATAAAGACGAAAACCTAGTCATGTTAATAGGCTCGCCTGGGGGTAGTCGAATAATCAATTATGTAGCAAAAACCCTGTTAGGTGTTCTGGATTGGAAAATGGATATTCAAGCTGCCATTAGCCTGCCGCATTTTGTAAACCGTAATGGCAATACGGATCTTGAACAAAATACCCGTGTTAGTAAATTAAGAAAAGCGCTTGAAGTAAAAGGGCATGAAGTTAGTGTGAGAGATTTAAATTCTGGGCTTCACGGAATTGTAATTACAAAGGCAGGGCTAGAAGGAGGGGCTGACCCGAGAAGGGTGGGTCGAGTATTGGGAAAGTGATTTAATGCTCCCCGTTTTTAATTAACAGGTTGAGGCCTTTACATGAGAGCGCTAAAAGGAAAATACTTCACCTCTTGGGTAAAGAAGGCTGGGGAGATTTATTTTTTCAGTTAGTATTTTAAATCCCCTCAAATCCCGCTTTCTCAGGAGTGATTATTCGATTTTTGTTTTTTCATCAACCGCCTGTCGCGCTCATGTGGCGCATAATAATAGGTTGTTCATTAAGGTTAAAATCATGCCCTTTGGGCTTAAGCTTCATGGCACCAATAATGGCAGCTCTTAGTGCGTCATCATCTAATGGGTTAGCGCGAACAACTTTACGTAAATCGAGAGAATGCTGTTGTCCTAAACAGAGTAACAACATGCCTTCGGCGGTGACACGAACGCGGTTACAATCATCACAAAAATTATGACTGTGTGGGGAAATAAAGCCGATGCGTGATTGATCGTTATCGGTAAAGCGATAGTATTTGGCTGGACCACCTGTTTGCTCGGTGGTTGCGGTTAGTTGGTAATTGCTTTGCAAATATTCACGTAACTTGTCGCTGGAATAATAGGTTTTTGCACGATCATGGTCACCAATTTCACCCAGTGGCATTTCTTCGATAAAGCTGATATCCATATCGCGTGCGCGAATAAAATCAACTAAGTCAATAATCTCATCATCGTTGTAACCATTCATAATTACGGCATTAAGTTTGATTTTTTGAAAGCCTACTTGAAGTGCTGCTTCAATGCCTGCGAGTGTTTTTTCTAGCTTGCCGATGCGGGTAATCTTTTTGAAGCGATCCGTGCGCAATGTATCTAAACTAATATTAATACGGGTTACACCCGCATTTTTTAGGGGTTGTGCGTATTTTTCTAGTAAGGTTCCGTTGGTGGTAACGGTTAAGTCTTTTAAGTTTTCTTGTGAGCCTAAAGCTTCAAACACACTAAGAATATTTCGGCGTGTGAGCGGCTCCCCCCCCGTGAGTCGAATTTTATTAACCCCCAAGTCTATAAACGCATTTCCAATACGGGTCATTTCTTCTAGCGTTAATAGTTGCTCACGTGGTACAAATTTCATATCTTCAGACATGCAATACACACAACGCAAATCACAACGATCAGTGACCGATAAACGTACGTAGGTAATTTTACGACCAAAACGGTCGATGAGTTGAGGCTTGATGGCATCGGGAGTGCTGCTAAGGGATTTCATGGTTTAATCATTCTTAAGGTTTATTCGCTCGTTTAGTTTTATAGTCTATGTTGCTTGTCATAGCAATATCCGTGTTTAACCCTAAACTGGGCAGTAATCATACTGCCAATTTTTGCCGGACTATTAATCAGCAGGTAAAGCCTAAGAGCATCTGCAAGTTTTTAGGTCTTGTACTTAGAGAGTGCGTTCTTAAAGCGGTAGCAAGGAATACGTCGAAAATACCGTTAAAAGTTACGGTATGTCAATAGATGGAGTTAGATTAACTTAGATGATAATCTTGGCAGAACCCTTGTGCTTATGGGTTTTATTGGGTTCTGCTAGATTGTGTATGGCGCGCTGGGGAGGATTCGAACCCCCGACCCCCTGGTTCGTAGTCAAATAATACAAAAAACAAACAAAGACAACTATCATCATTTAACCTACTTATTCATACACTTAACTGCTACAATAGCAACAAGTAACTACAAGCGAAACCAAGTACTGTGGTGACTCGGTGGTGACTCACGAACAACGGTAAAACAACCAAGCTATGAAAACTAAAACTTTCAACCTCACAGCAAAAAGCATTAACGCCATGATCTTCGAAGATCGAGGCAATACAAAAGATATTCGATGGAGTAATAAAATAAAGGGCTTTGGTATTCGGCTCTATTCATCGGGAAATAAATCCTTTGTGCTTAGTTATCGTGTAAACAATCGCAAGCGGCTAATGGTATTAGGTGACTTTGGGGTACTCACAGTCTCACAAGCCGAAGACAAAGCCAGAAAAGAGCTATCAAAAGTTATTGATAACATCGACCCAATGGAAGGGCGCGACATAAGGCGCAAGGCTGGCTCATTCGCACAATTAGCAGATGACTACTTAGAGCGATATGCAAAACCTAGAAAAAAGACATGGGAGCAAGATCAAGCCAGATTGAAAAAACACTTACTGCCAAAGTTTGGCACTTTGCCTGCTTTGAGTATCACCCATAACGATATTGCAAAGTTTCACAGCAAAATAGGAAAAACCCGACCCTATGAAGCAAATAGACTCATTGAGTTACTAGCCGTCATGTTTAAAAAAGGGATTGTATGGGGCTTATTGCCTGATGACTTTAAAAACCCTGTTCTTAATATCGAAGCATTCAAAGAGCATAAGCGTGACCGCTGGGTAACACCCGAAGAACTACCGCGCCTTGCTGAATCCATAGATCAAGAACAATGCCCTTATGTACGCGGTGCAATATGGCTTTACCTGCTAACAGGATTGAGAAAAAACGAGTTACTTTCTGCAAAGTGGGAATACATCGACTGGGATAGAAAAGAATTAAACCTACCCGATACCAAGTCAGGTAAGCCCTTGCACCTGCCATTAAGTAGCGAGGCAATAACTTTGCTGGAAGGCTTGCCACGACTGGAAAACAATCCTTACATTTTGGTTGGGATCAAAGAAGGTCAGCACCTAGTCAATATTAATAAACCGTGGGGACGTATTCGCGCACGCGCAAAGGTTGATGACGTAAGACTTCATGATTTAAGACGTACAGTAGGCTCATGGCTGGCTCAATCGGGTAACAGCTTACACTTGTCGGTAAAGTTCTTAATCACAGCAACAGCGCAACTACAGAAGTTTATGCCAGATTCGCGCAAAATCATGTTAGAGACGCTTTAGAGTCACACGGCAAAAAGATCATGGGAATAGCTGGAAAACGTGACACCGCGCAAATAGTGAAGATTAACGAGGCATAGTAAATAGTTTTGCACTACCTACCGCGACGGTGGGAAAAGCTGGATACCTTTCAAGTCCAGTTTGGTAGTGCATTTTATTTTATTGAAAGGGAAGCATTGAAAGGATGCGATATGGGCTTTAACGTAGACGGAACTGATGAAGTGCGCGGATGGTGCTATTTAAAAAATATTACTATCGATAGTTACACAAATTCTAAAGGTATTCATCGTTCCCCCTATGAGGGACAAGGCGTAAACGATAAATACAAACAACTATCAAAGCTTACAAGCCTTGAATGGTTTATGCCTGATGAACGCCTTAGTAAATACAAGGAAACAAGAGCTAAACAACAGAAAGCATTAGAAAACTACTTTGAAAAACAACTGCATAAAAAAGACCTTTTAAACAAAGCCCATTATGGCATTGCTGGAACGCCACAACTTAAACTACTACTAGACAAAAAGCGGAAAGAATTTGAGGTATTAGAAAAGTCGGGCTACTTAAAAAATGTAAATCTTTACGCAAAGGCAATACCAGAAATAGGAAAACTAGCTGAACTAGTAAGAATAGAGGAGGAGAAAGAACGAAGCAGATCGCATGACATTCATATCCCCCTACCTCTCCCAATTAACAAGAATAAAGCCGTAGAAGATAAGCTAGATGAACAAATACAGGAAACCAAAAAACTTAGAGAAGAATTAAAACAAACTAAAGAAAAGAGCCTAGTTAAAAACATTATTACAAGAGAGCCAAACGTAACACGCCCATCTACATTCATTCCCCCTGCATCACAGAATGACGCGACAGAATTTGCGACTGAATGTGTTTATTGGTATGAAGAAGAACATAATCAGCTACCAACTCAAAAAGAGCTTTGGAGACTAATTAAAGCAATCGCTACTGATGCCAATGTGGTTATTCAAGGTTATCGAGTGGAAATGAATGGAAGAAATACTGTAAAAATAGAAGAAAAAGAATGGACAAAAGAACAATGCAGGAAGTTTTTTAATTCGTATTTAAAATAAAAACGGTAAACTACGGCAAAGTAGCGTCACTTTACGGAAAGATCGGAGAGATAGACAAAACACCATACTAATGAGCATTTAATAACGACTCCTTAAACAAACGGAGTCCTTAAATGACTACTCAAACATTGCTAACACCAGGCGATACAGCTACTAAGCTAAAAGTCACAACACGCTTTCTATAGCACGACCGACTAAACAAGCGCACCATCCCATTCATCAAAATAAACCATTTAGTCCGTTATGATGAAAACGACCTAAACGCCTTTATTGAGAAATCAAAGATTGGTGGGGAGGTTGCTTAAATGAAAGACACAAAAAAGACCACTCCCCGACAAGAGAACAGTCTCAAACGAGATAATATCATAGGTTCAAAACGGTTTAACCAGTTAAGCGAAGAAAAGCAAACAATAGTTATTCTTTACCATAAAGTGGAACTACCAAGAAAAGATATTGAGCCACTTATTCGCAATAACTATTTTCCTAATCCAGCAAAAAGGTTAAGAGATATTCACGGCTTCGATATGAAATGGAAGCGATACGACTACATAAATGATCTAGGAAAACCAAAGTGGTATGGCATCTGGTATCTAACACCCGAAGATAAAAAGCGAGCGCGTGAGTTCGTTGGTGAGTTCATTTAATGCGCGCGCAACTCTCGCCAAATTGGCAGAATACGCCCCCTGCCTATTTGGGTAATCCCAAGCCTGAAACTGGCATCAATTCGCACTTAAAAAGAGTACGGAGAAGCACTGAAAAAAACAGCGGTTTTCATCCAAATTCTAAAAGCGGTTTTCATCCAAAATATTAAGCACAAAACACCGCGCGCCCTCACTGCTATGCGGTGCAGGGTGAAGCCTCGGAACTTAGGGGGCGGTCAAAATTCGCGGTTATTATTAATAGCCTCTAATCATTTAGATAAACCTTATTCCAAAACCAATAGGAAAAAGCCTATTAAAAAGAAGCTTAAACTTAATCGAAAGTCTGAAAGTAAAAAAGGTTCTTTAAAATATCAAGGCATAACGTACAGGGTCAATACTGGAAGTGGTGAAGATAAGGGAATCTATTTAGTCATGGTTAGAAAGATGATTGACCAATTAAATATCTGCCTTGATATGTGGGGAAGGATTTACGCGGTTAGATTAGACTTGCATCAAAAATACTACCGTGGAGACAACAAGCTAATGAGTCGTTTTATCTGCAACTTTAAAAAGGCGATGCTCAAAGAATACGGTTTTAACAACTTTGGTTATCAGTGGGCGCGTGAACTAGAAACATCGAAGGCTTGCCATTATCACTTAGTCATATTTTTTGATGGTTACAAAATAAAATCACATTGGAAAATAAGATAAATAGCCAAAGAAGTTTGGGAGAAAATAAAAGTCGGTAATACAGTCCCATACTGGAAGCCGAAGAAATACGGAAAAGTAGCGCATGACATACGAAAAAATGACCATGAATCGCTACTGGATGCGGTAGAACATTTCAGCTACTTAGCCAAAACCAGAGGCAAAGGATACCGCGACACACAAGCCAAAGACTACAGCACTAGTCGATTCACCAAGCCAGTGAGGTTATCAGCATGATTGATTTAACAATGACCTTAAAACTAACCATCGTCTTATTAATATTGATTGGGAGTTCTTTACCATGAGAGTGAAAGCATTAACTAATATTGATCTATCTGGCAGTGAGAGCCTTGCAAGTAAAGAAGACATGCAACAAGCAATCAATAAAGCGTTTGTATGTGAGTATTTCAGGGTCAAGCCGAACACTCCTGATGAGATACTCAAAGAAGCCATAAAACGTACTACAGGCTCAAATTTTAGCTTTGGGCAATTTAAGAGCAAGGTAGCATTTAGGAAAAGGGAAAACCTATGAGTAAATTAACAAACAAACAAAAGCGATTTATTGAAGAATATCTTATTGATCTTAATGCAACGAAAGCAAGTATTAGAGCTGGCTACAGTGAAGATACAGCCCAGCAGATTGGCAGCGAGAACTTGTCAAAACTTGTTATTCAAAATGCAATACAGAAAGCTCAAAGAGAAAGCGCGCAACGTAATAGCGTTACAGTGGATGAAATAACAGAGATGCACAGAGAAGCTTACAGCGTGGCTAAGGAAGTTAAACAAGCCAGTGCAATGACAACTGCAGCACATAATCTTGCAAAGCTTCACGGATTGATAATTGATAGATCGAAGATAGAACAAGAAAAGCCAGAACCAATGACGTTTATTTTTGGATCAAGTGAACAAAAAGGCGATATTACAATCACTAAAGGAAAAGGTTAAACATGAGTAAGCTAACAAACAAACAAAAGCGATTTATTGAAGAATATCTTATTGATCTTAATGCAACGAAAGCAAGTATTAGAGCTGGCTACAGTGAAAAAACAGCCTATTCAATAGGTAATGAGAACCTGAGCAAACCTGAAATACAAGAAGCGATACAGGAAGCACAAAAGGCATTAGCAGATAAAGCGGGTTTTAATCAGCAGCGCGCACGAGAAATGTATCTTGATGCTTTTGAGAAAGCTAAGGAGCAAGGGCAACCTAGCGCAATGAATCAAGCGACTAGCGGACTATGTAAATTGTACGGGCTGAATGAACCTGATAAGAAAGATATTACTATGAATGGCGCGATGCCGATTACCCACATTGAAAGCGTGTATGTTGAACCTTGAACGCAAGGATTACGCAAGGTTTACGCAAGGATAAATAAAATTAAGAGCCTCGTTAATATCGGGGCTTTTTTTGTGCCTGAATGAAAAATAAAATACTTAACAAATAGATTGTTGTGGTGACTTATTGGTGACTCAGAAACAACAAAGGAAACCCGAAGGCTTCCTAAGTCATTGAATAATATGGCGCGCTGGGGAGGATTCGAACCCCCGACCCCCTGGTTCGTAGCCAGGTACTCTATCCAACTGAGCTACCAGCGCGTAGGTCGTGTAAAACGAGGTGGCGTATTCTGCTGTCTTCAATAAAGTAAGTCAAGAACTACCTTTGTTGAGGATACGCTAATAAATGGCGGAGAAGGAGGGATTCGAACCCTCGACACGGGATAAACCATGTACTCCCTTAGCAGGGGAGCGCCTTCGGCCTCTCGGCCACTTCTCCAGATTTTAATTTTCTTAAAAAAATAATTGAATCATTTTAAGAAGGCGCAAGGATACCTTCGCAATAGGTGAAGGTAAAGTGAGAAAGTTAAATAAATCCCTTTTTTAGAAAATAATTACTAATGAAGTGTTTTATTCTTGTTTCTCACTTGAAAAACAATAAATGAACAATATCTTTTGGAGTGATATTATTTTAATTTTAGGAGAAAAAACATGGCATCAGCAAGCGCAAGACACTTACTCGTTGAGACGGAAGAATTATGCAACGACATTAAAAAGCAAATTGAAGAAGGGGCAGACTTTGCCAAGATGGCTCAGGAGCACTCAAGCTGCCCATCAAAAGCGCAAGGCGGCGACTTAGGAAACTTTGGCCCCGGTCAAATGGTGCCTGAATTTGACAAGGTGGTTTTTAGCGCACCTATTAATACGGTACAAGGCCCTGTTAAAACACAATTTGGTTACCATCTATTAGAAGTAACTAGCCGCGAAGATTAATTTTACGGCTCGTTTTAAGGCTCGCTAAGAGGAGAATGAGGCACTTTTGTAATTGGCTCATTCTCTTCTTTTTCAGAATATAAGCTTACAAAAAGTATGTAGAGCCTTCCGAAATAAAAAGTCGATCGAACCAATAATAAACCACTTTTAAAACAAACTAAAAAGGGTCTGAATAAATCAGTCCCTTTTTAGTTTTCACACTCTATAACTTTTCTTTTTATACAGGGTTCCTGTATGTATTTGTTCTGTTTCTCCAGCCAGGCAACCACTTTCTTTCGTTGCGGCTGGGTTTTGAATTCCTTACACGTCTTTCTAAAACACGCATAGCAGCATCGGCAAATTCATTAAGAGCAGGCTGCCCCATTTGAGTTGGACGCATTTCTTCAAGTACTTGTAACAAGCCCCAGTTTTTGCCTTTATAACCACCATGACGGTTTAAACCTTCACCTTTAAAGTTAACATAATCGACTAATACATAACGACCACCGCGTGAGTTAGCGACATCGTTTAGGTTTTTAGCGACTTGCGCACGTAAATGCGATGGTGTCTTTTTTACTAAACGTGGCATCGCACGCATCGCACGATCCATTATGTATTTAGCTTGCAGGTGACGTGTATCATATAAAAGTTGCGCAAATTGTTTTACTTCTGGCGTATTTTTAGCGCGCATTAATTCACCACGTGTACGCCAAGGTGCGCCTTCAAATCGTGCGCGTTGTATCCATGCGGGTAATTTAACACCGTTCTTTTGAAGGTGATCTAATAAACCGGGGAAGGTATTACCAAAGCTTTGTCTACGACCTGCGGGGTACCATGTGAAATGGCCAATACCCATAGCGGCGAAATCTTCACGGTGATTCCAATGAACCAGTTGATCAATGCGACCCCCCGTTTCATTTTGAAATATCTTTGTACCAATGGCATATAACTCAGCTGTTTGTGCGTTTGCAGCGTTTTTTCTAGGTTGTATAGGTCTAGGGCGATTAACAACACGAGGAGCACGGCGTACTTCAACAGGGCGCTTAACTTGTGTGCGCCTTACTTGTTGATAAGGAGTGCGTTGGCGGTAAACAGGTCTTTTTGTAACGCGTGCGGGTTGACGATAAACAATGCGAGAAACGGTCGGTGCAGGGGGTTGGTTTTGCACGTAATAACTTTTGCTTGATTGTGCGCTTTGTGTCTTTGTTGGTATGTTTTGGCTGCAGGCAGACAGGCTTAATAAACCTACTGATACGAGCCCTAAAAGGGGGTATGTTTTCATAGTTTTGTCGCTTTCTATTGTTATTATTTACGACCATCTTTCGTAGAGGTGGTTCGTTTTTTTTTAAAACTGCGACTATTATATTGAGTTATAAAGTTTTGTATAGTTTAAGGCGACGAAGTGACAAGTTAACTCCCCGTGAATCTTTTATTTCGATGAGTGGTGGTATTTAATTTTGTAAGTGTATTTGAAGGTGTTGTACTTTTTTCTGTATGATATGAAGGTGAATTGTCATTTTAAAGGAGAGTTAATATGCCACATCGTTCAAACCCCGTTGTTGCTAAGAAAGGCCCTTATGTTGTCGAGTTGGAAGCCGGTAAAGATTATTACTGGTGCAGTTGTGGGCGATCAAAAAACCAGCCTTTTTGTGATGGTTCGCATAAAGGGACTGATTTTGAGCCCGTGAAGTTTTCAGTCGATGAAGCTAAAAAAGCTGGTTTATGTGGTTGTAAGCATACTAAAAATGGCCCATTTTGTGATCGGGAACATTCGAAGTTGTAGGGTATTAAGTTTTCTTGAGTAAATTTTCTTTATCAAAGTTACGTCGGTATAAGACTGCGATATTGCCAATACTTTGGACTAACTCTGCTTTATGGTGTTTGACAAAATGCACAATTAAGTCACCCCTGATGCCGCGATCACCCACATTAATTTTAACTTTCACTAATTGATGAAAGTCGATTGCAATGGCTAACTCATCATTAATACTGTCTTTCATGCCGTTTTGGCCTACAGTAACAAGCGGTTTGAGTTTATGGGCTAATGCTTTAAGCTGTTTAATCTGTGATTTATCCATTTAAGGAATTGTAAAGAGAATGTTGGCCAATGGCGAGAAGTAAAAGTAGCGGAACGTGGTTAAAAGAGCATTTTGATGATGAATACGTCAAAATGTCGCAAAAAGAAGGCTATCGTTCAAGGGCGATCTATAAGCTCAAAGAAATACAGCAAAAAGACCAACTCATTAAACACGGCATGCAGGTCGTTGATTTAGGCGCTGCGCCAGGAGGCTGGAGTCAATATGCGGTTGAGCTAGTTGGCGGGAGTGGCCGGGTCGTGGCAAGTGATATTTTAGCGATTGCCCCCTTACCATTTGTGGAATTTATTCAGGGGGACTTCACCGAACAACGCGTCTTAGATGAAATATTGAGCGTATTAAATAGAGGTAATGAAGATTCGAAGGCGGATGTTGTAATCTCAGATATGGCCCCCAATGTTACAGGTGTAGAAAGTATTGATCAGCCCAAGTCTATTTACCTCTGTGAATTATCGTTAGATATGGCTAGAACTATCTTGAAGCAAGGAGGCTCCTTTGTCGCTAAAGTGTTTCAAGGTGATGGCTCGGATGCGTTTGTTAATGATGTAAAAAGTAGCTTTAAGCAGGTCAAGATTCGCAAGCCCAAAGCATCACGCCCGCGTAGTCGCGAAGTTTATGTGGTTGCACTGGGCTTTAAAGGGCTTTAATAGTGCTTTTAAATCAGAGGTTCATTGAACTAAAAGTCGCCTGTGCTCTCAAAGAGATGATAAATTTAGTTGCAGGGTGTAAACTGTGATGATTAAAGTAAATTGAGACCTTTGCACGAGTCAAATGACGAGCAAAAATGACTGAAATTTTACTGATTCTCGTTGAAAAACTTGCTAATAATCCGTTATTAGCTGTATTTCAAGCCTTAATCAGTAAAATTTTAGCGTATTTTTCTTTTGCCACTGGCTCGTACAAAGGTCTCAAACTAGTAAATTAAGAAAGAGGAAAACTTCTTGAACGATTTAAATAAAAATATAGTGATGTGGGCAGTGATTGCACTGGTACTGGTTGCAGTTTTCAGTAAATTTAATGTGCCACAAACACAATCACAAGGTTTGTCTTATTCAGACTTTGTTAAACGCGTTGAAAGTAAAAACGTTAAAGAAGTAGAAATCAGTGGCCAAGTGGTAACCGGTATTGGTTCGAACGGTGATAAATTTCAAACCTATGCGCCCTATAATGACCCTAAAATGATTGATGAGTTATTATTAAATGACGTAAAAGTGAATGTGCGCGAACCCGAAGGGCGTTCAGTATTGGTTGATATTTTAGTCAATACTATCCCTTTCTTGTTGATTATCGGTTTATGGATTTACATCATGCGCCAAATGCAAGGCGGTGGTGGTAAAGGCGGGCCGATGTCTTTCGGTAAATCAAAAGCGCGTATGATGACTGAAGATCAGGTCAAAGTAACCTTTGCTGACGTAGCAGGCTGTGAAGAAGCTAAAGCGGAAGTCTTCGAAATAGTGGAATTTTTACGTGACCCCAGTAAGTTTCAAAAGCTTGGTGGTAAAATTCCTCGCGGTATCTTATTAGCAGGTTCGCCCGGTACGGGTAAAACACTACTCGCTAAAGCCATTGCGGGTGAAGCGAAAGTACCGTTCTTTAGTATCTCAGGTTCTGACTTTGTTGAAATGTTTGTCGGTGTGGGTGCATCACGTGTGCGCGATATGTTTGAGCAAGCAAAAAAACACGCCCCGTGCATTATCTTTATTGATGAGATCGATGCGGTAGGTCGCCAGCGTGGCGCAGGAATGGGTGGCGGGAATGATGAGCGCGAGCAAACCTTAAATCAACTATTAGTAGAAATGGATGGCTTTGAGGGTTCGGAAGGTGTCATCGTTGTTGCTGCAACAAACCGTCCTGATGTGCTTGATCCTGCCTTACTACGCCCTGGTCGTTTTGATCGTCAAGTGGTTGTGCCATTGCCTGATGTTCGTGGTCGTGAGCAAATTTTAAAAGTTCATATGCGTAAAGTACCGTTAGGCGATGATGTTAAAGCTAGAATCCTTGCGCGTGGTACGCCAGGGTTTTCAGGTGCTGATTTGGCTAACCTTGTTAATGAGGCAGCTCTATTTGCGGCAAAAGCAGATAAGCGCACCGTGAGTATGAAAGAGTTTGAGCAGGCTAAAGATAAAATCATGATGGGTTCTGAACGTAAGTCTATGGTGATGAGTGAAAAAGAAAAAGAAAACACGGCATACCACGAAGCAGGTCATGCAATAGTTGGCTTAAGTGTACCTGATCATGATGATGTGTATAAAGTAACAATTATTCCGCGTGGTCGCGCCTTAGGTGTCACCATGTTTTTGCCTGAAGAAGATAAATACAGCGCAAGTAAGCAAAGTTTAGAAAGCCAAATCGCTACTTTATTTGGTGGTCGAATTGCAGAAGAAATGATCTTAGGTAAAGATGGTGTAACCACAGGCGCATCAAACGATATTGAACGAGCAACCGCTATAGCGCGTAACATGGTGACCAAATGGGGCTTGTCTGAAAAGCTTGGGCCGTTGTCTTACAGTGAAGAAGAAGGCGAAGTTTTCTTAGGTCGCTCAGTAACGCAAACTAAATCTGTATCGGATGATACAGCGCATGAAATTGATGACGAAGTACGTCGAATTATTGATGCAAATTATGAGCGTGCAGAAACAATTCTTAAAGAAAAAATAGATATTCTACATGCGATGACCGCTGCTTTAATGAAATATGAAACCATTGATCGCGAGCAAATTACAGCGTTGATGAAAGGCGAGACACCACTTCCTCCAAAGGATTGGAGTGATGATGACTCATCTTCGGTTGATGGCGATGATGGTGGTGCAGCGGTTGAAGCAAATGATATCAGCGAGAAGGATAAGCCAAAAGATAAAGATGATAAAAATATTGTGGGTGATCCTGCTAGTTCGCACTAAATAGAATATTTCAGTTAAAGGAGAAAGGTGCCAGAAGTGGTGCCTTTTTTTTGTTTAATAGGTGTGAAAAAAAACTCATATTTTCGGCTTTTGTTAACTCTCTATTAAGATTGCGAGTGGTATGATGTGCTTAAAAATTAATCAATTAAGAAGTTAATGACTATGAGCAGAAAATATTTTGGCACGGATGGCATACGCGGTGAAATTGGCAAGGCGCCAATGACTCCAGATTTTGTTCTCAAGCTGGGTTGGGCAGCAGGAAAAGTATTGGCATCACAGGGTGTCCCACTGGTATTAATTGGTAAAGATACACGTATTTCGGGTTATATGTTAGAGACGGCATTACAAGCAGGCTTAGTGGCTGCGGGTGTTAATGTGCGGTTATTAGGGCCGATGCCAACCCCCGCGGTTGCGTATTTGACACGCACTTTTCGTGCATCAGCGGGCGTGGTTATAAGCGCATCGCATAATCCTTATCAAGATAACGGCGTTAAGTTTTTCTCTGCTGATGGTACTAAACTGTCAAATGAAACAGAGTTAGAAATAGAAAAATATTTAGATAAAGATTTAGTCACGGTTTGTTCAAAAAACCTAGGAAAAGTGGAGCGCATACAAGACTACTCAGGACGCTACATTGAATTTTGTAAACGTTCAATCCCCTCTGATGTCAGTCTTCAAGGTCTACGTATCGTGGTTGATTGTGCTCACGGCGCAACCTATCAAGTAAGCCCAGAGGTTTTTACTGAGCTAGGTGCTGATGTTATTAAAATCGGTGTCGAGCCAAACGGCACTAATATTAATAAAAACTGTGGTGCAACGTCATTGGCTTTTCTACAAGAAAACGTTAAACATTACCGAGCTGACTTGGGCGTTGCCTTAGATGGTGATGGTGATCGCTTAATGATGGTGGACGAAGGCGGTGAAGTCGTTGATGGAGACGAAGTTTTAGCAATAATTGCGGCTCACCGTCATGCAAATGGAACATTAGGTGAGCATGTTGTTGGCACACTTATGAGTAACTTAGGTCTTGAAAAAGCCATCGAAGGCATGGGTCTAAAGTTTCATCGTGCCGATGTCGGTGATCGTTATGTCATGGAAATTATGCGTAAAACCGGCAGTATCTTAGGCGGTGAATCGTCAGGTCACACGATTATTAGAGATCGTATCGCAACGGGTGATGGAACCATTGCGGCGCTTCAAGTTTTACACGCGATCATTGATAGTGGTAAATCGTTAAAAGATTTAAAACAAGTCATGTCAAAATATCCACAAACACTCGTCAATGTGCGCATTAAAGCTAAAATTGATCTAGCGACCAATAGTGCTATTCAGCAAGCAGTTAAAGCGGCTGAAAAGCAAATGGGTGATCGTGGTAGAGTATTATTGCGAGCCTCAGGTACAGAGCCTTTAATTCGTGTCATGATCGAAGCACAAGATGCGAATGAAACTAAGCAACTCGCTGATATGATTGCTGATGTAGTAAAGCAAGAAGCGGGTTAGTGCATTATGAGCAGTGACTTCTTTATCCTCGCAAAGACGCTTCAAAGCTAGAAAAAGATAAGCATAACCCTTGCTTTATCCCTGTCTACGCGTTAATCTTCCGCGATTCAAAAAGACTGGGAAACAACACTATGCGTCAGACTTTAGTAGCAGGAAACTGGAAGCTTAACGGTTCAAAAGAAAGCATCAAAGCATTATTAGCTGGTATTCTTGATGGTATGTCAGAAGCCAAGACAGATGTTGCAGTTTGTGCGCCTTACATCTATCTCCCATTAGTCGAAGAAATCCTCTCAGGAAGTAAAATTGGTTATGGTTCAGAAAGTATTTCTGAGCATGAATCAGGTGCTTTTACGGGTGAAATTTCAGGCTCAATGCTTAACGACTTTAATTGTCAGTACGCCATTGTTGGACATTCAGAACGGCGTTCAATATTTGGTGAGAAAGATGCCGATACCGCGAATAAATTTGCAGCCGCACGTAAGCATGGCTTAAAACCTATTTTATGTGTTGGCGAGCTATTAGAAGAACGCGAAGCAGGTATAACAGAAGAAGTAGTCTCTCGCCAACTTGATGCCGTTATCGCATTAGAAGGTATCGCCGCGTTATCGGATGCCGTTATTGCTTATGAGCCTGTTTGGGCAATCGGTACAGGCAAAACAGCCTCGCCCGAACAAGCACAAGAAGTACATGCCTTTATTCGTGCTAAAATTACTAAGCGTGATGCAGAAGTCGCGAAAAAAGTGCAAATTTTATACGGCGGTAGTGTCAACGGCGGAAATGCTGATGAACTTTTCGCCATGGAAGATATTGATGGTGGTTTAATCGGTGGCGCTTCATTAAAAGCAGAAGACTTTCTCGCTATTTGTAAGGCAGGTTAATATTATTGGGAGCACGGCTCCCGTTAAGCGTTAAAAAATAAAGGGTTCACATGTTATATAACATCTTATTAATTGTTCAAATATTGGTTGCGCTAGGTATTATAGGTTTAGTACTTATGCAACACGGCAAGGGTGCTGATGCAGGCGCTGCTTTTGGTGGCGGTGCGTCGGGCACAGTTTTTGGTTCAAAAGGTTCGGGTAACTTTTTGACAAGATTAACCACGGGCCTAGCGGTATTGTTTTTTGCTAACTCACTGATGTTGGCGTGGTTAGTAGCGCATCCTGATAACATGCAAGGTGGTTCTATCATACCTACTCAGGTTGCTGATCCTGCTAAAGCGAATACGCCTGCGGCAGTGGTTAATACAACACCTGTTGATGTTCCGGGCGGCGCTGCTCCCTCAGTAGAGGCTACAAGGCCAGTAAAAGAAGAATCCCCCTCAGATATACCCAAGTAGCGTTTATTCGTTCTTAAAGCCGATGTGGTGAAATTGGTAGACACGCACGCTTGAGGGGCGTGTTGCGCAAGCAGTGCCGGTTCGACTCCGGCCATCGGCACCAATACAAGGTCCTATAAAGTATCATAGAAACCTATTAAGCCCGTATCTAGCGGGCTTTCTTATGCCTGTTATGTTATTATAAGGTTCTATAGAGTCCCTAATAATACCCCTGCAGCCTGTTATTTTCAGGGGTATTTACCGGGGTATCGTAAAACGACTCATTAGGAGAATACCCCAGATGCTTACTGATACCGCAATACGATGGTAATGGTCGTATTGGGCGTTTGTGGCAAACACTAATTTTAAGTGAGTGGAAGCCAATTTTTAAATTCTTGCCTGTTGAAAGTCTGGTGTTTAATAACCAAGAAAAATATTACCAGGCGATTCGATAAAGCAAGGTAGAAACAGATCCGCTCTGTTTATTGCTTTTATGTTATCTGTAATTTTAGAGGTGTGTAAAGCTATCTCTTTGCAAAAAGCACCGCAATCGACCCCCTTCAAGTACGCCCCAGGTCGCCCAATTAGTTAAAGTCTTGAAAGGCGAGATGAGCCGTGATGCGTTACAACAAGCGCTGGGTTTAAAAGATAGAAAATCATTTCGTGAAAGATGCCTGCAACCTTCGTTAGCACTAGGTTTGATTGAAATGACAATTCCTGATAGTCGAATAGTTCTTTGCAGAAGTATCGGCTTAGATAAAAAAGGAAACTAAGTTTTTTGTTGTTCCATTGTTTACAGCGCGCGTAGCTCAATCCGACGGTTTGCTCTTCTGCCACTTTCGGTGCTATTGGTCGCACGCGGTTGTGAGTCACCTTGGCCTTCAGCCACCATGCGGCGTGCGTTTATGCCTTGTCTGATTAAGTAGGATTTTACAGCAGATGCCCGGGTTCTCGAAAGGAGTTTATTTTCCGCGGTGATGCCTAGGCTGTCGGTATGACCAATAATGGCTACCCGCATTTTTGGTTGGTTTTTGAGTTTTCTGGCAATACCGTTAAGTACGCCTTTGGCATGTGGCGTTAAAATTGCGGTGCGTGGGTTAAAGTCAACGCCATTAAGTACACCAGCAAACGAGGGTTGTTTTACAATATTACTAATAATGTGCATTAACTGCGGTGGTGCATTGTTGACCGTACGCCGAGGAGCTGCCCTTCTTTTTGCGGGTCTGGCTCTGCGTTTAACTGCTGTTGGTTTGCGCTTTGCAATACGTCTCGGCTTGGTGCGTTGCTTGTTTGGTTTAAGGGTGGGGTTTTTCTCGGGCGTATTAAATTTGTAGCCAAGTAGAATGTTAAGTCCTATTGCGTCGCTACTATGGTAGTCGCCACTGATGCGAGTAAATAAACCATTTTTGGGTGATTGCCATTGCGCGCCAACTGAGAAGCTAGGCAGGACACTGTTTTGTTTTTTATACGGAATTCTGTTCGAGCTTGCGCTATTTTGAATAAAGGATACGCCGCCCTTGGCAAAGTAATTAATTGTTTCTGAGGTGGGTTTTAAAAGGTAGCCAACGTGTAAACTGGGTATGCTATAGGAAATGCTTTCGATGCCTGTAATTGCTGGTGAGCTGTTCTTAAGTTCGGCCTTGCCTAGACTGTTAAAGGCAAGTTCACCAAACCAGTGAGGTTTTAGCTGGCTGCCGACAACAAGGTTATAACCAAAGCTGGAGCTGTTTGAGGTGCTCCAGCCGCCGACAACTCCCTTAGGAGAAACATTGGCGCCTATTAATCCCCCAGCTACATAGAAACAAGGTGAGAAATTTGCTTGAGAGTTACATTTGATTGCTTTAGAAGGATTTTCTGCGCTAACTATTTGCGGGTTTAAAAGGCTTATCAACACCACTGTACTGAGTATTGTGCGGGGTAAGTTGATTTTTTTGAACCTGTTGGTTTTTGAGTGTGTGGATACGGAAAGTAACATTCATGTGTACCGATGTTAGTATAATAATTAAGCAGATAATACCTAAACTTTTTAAGTGTTGCATTAGTATTAGAAGTATTAGATTTTTAATGACTATCTTTTAAAGTAAAACTTTAAGTTTGTAGGTGCTGATAAGATTTCTTTTACGGGTAATTATAGATTATTTTTTTTTTAGCAATGCTAGATCATTTCTTTAAAACGAGAGTAAACATTTCGATATTTTAGTTAATCGTAATATTACTTTCCAAAAATAATCGTGTACGATTGTGCGTGTACGCAAGTTTAATAATAACTTGTGATAGATTGTTATTAATATTTATTATATATGCATTTGAATTAATACTGTTTTATTGTTGAAGTTTTGTTGCGAATAGCTTTGAAATAAGTGTATATTCGAGATGTGGATATTACGTTTCCCCCGCTAAATTGTCGTAATTCATTCATGTGTCGCCCATTAACATATAACTGGAGAAAGTATGCTCGCAGAATATCTACCTGTGCTGGTTTTTTTAGCCGTTGGTTTCGGGCTGGCTATTATGATGCTAATGCTCGGCAGCTTACTTTCGCCACGCCGCCCAGACGCAGCGAAAGACTCACCTTTTGAATGTGGGTTTGAAGCATTTGATGATGCGCGTATGAAGTTTGATATACGTTACTATCTAGTTGCAATTCTTTTTATTATTTTTGATTTGGAAATTGCTTTTCTTTTTCCATGGGCGATTACACTCGATAAAATTGGTTTGTTTGGTTTGATTTCGATGGGGTTATTTCTCGCTATTTTAATAGTTGGTTTTATTTACGAATGGAAAAAAGGAGCGCTTGAGTGGGAATAGAAGGTGTTCTAAAAGAAGGTTTTGTCACGACTTCGGCCGATAAACTAATCAATTGGGCGCGCACAGGGTCTATGTGGCCAGTAACGTTTGGCTTGGCATGTTGTGCGGTTGAGATGATGCAGGCGGGCGCTTCGCGCTATGATATGGACCGTTTTGGAATCCTGTTTCGTCCCAGTCCGCGACAATCCGATGTGTTAATTGTGGCGGGCACGCTTACCAATAAAATGGCACCTGCGTTACGCAAAGTGTATGACCAAATGGCAGAGCCGCGTTGGGTTATTTCAATGGGTTCATGCGCAAACGGTGGTGGTTATTATCATTATTCTTATGCCGTGGTACGTGGTTGTGACCGTATTTTGCCTGTTGATGTTTATATACCAGGCTGTCCGCCTACAGCAGAGGCCTTGCTGTACGGTATTATTCAGTTGCAAAATAAAATAAGAAATACTAATACCATTGCTCGACAGGATACAGCTTAATGAGTGTTAACTTAGATGTATTGCAAGCTCATTTAGAGTCGGCGTTGGCTGGGAAAATTGAATCTTCGGTGATTGCTCTGGGTGAATTGACTGTTGAGGTTGCTTCGCAAAATTGGCTCGAAGTCGCTGCATTTTTGCGCGATGACTCTGTGACTTCCTTTGAGCAGCTGATAGATGTTTGTGGTGTTGATTATTTAGCCTACGGTGAGTCTGAATGGGATAACAGCGGTAGCGGTTTTTCCCGTGGTGTGAAACGTGAATTTTCTTTTGATGGCTCGGATGATCCAGCTGAAGCGGTTGAGTTTGAGGGTAAGCGTTTTGCTGTGGTGATTCATTTGTTATCTATAAAGCACAATCACCGCATCCGTATTAAGTCTTACTGTGATGATAATGAATTTCCAGTGATGGATTCGGTGGAAGGCATTTGGAATGTGGCGAACTGGTTTGAGCGTGAGGCTTTCGACTTGTTTGGTATCATGTTTAATAATCACCCTGATTTACGCAGAATTTTGACTGATTATGGTTTTGTGGGGCATCCCTTTAGAAAAGATTTCCCGCTTATTGGGCATGTGGATATGCGTTATGATGAAGAGTTAAAGCGTGTGGTTTATGAGCCTGTTTCTATTGAAGATCGAACGTTGGTGCCACGTGTTATACGTACCGATCAACGTTTTTCCCCAGCAGTTGAGGGAAATGACTAATGCCTGAGATTAAGAATTTCACGTTAAACTTCGGGCCTGCTCATCCTGCGGCGCATGGTGTATTGCGACTCATTCTTGAAATGGATGGCGAGGTGATTCAACGTGCTGACCCGCATATTGGCTTATTGCACCGTGGTACTGAAAAACTCGCTGAAAGCAAACCCTATAATCAGAGTATTGGTTATATGGATCGGCTCGATTACGTTTCTATGATGTGTAATGAGCATGGCTATGTGTTGGCGCTTGAAAAAATGCTGGGTATCGAAGCACCGATTCGCGCGCAATACATCCGTACCATGTTCGATGAAATTACCCGAATTTTAAATCACCTATTATGGATTGGCGCACATGGCTTAGATGTTGGTGCGATGACCATGTTTTTGTATGCGTTTCGTGAGCGCGAAGATTTAATGGATGTTTACGAGGCGGTTTCAGGCGCACGTTTACATGCGACCTATTATCGTCCGGGCGGAGTTTATCGTGATTTACCCGATACTATGCCGCTGCATGAAAAATCGAAATGGTATAGCGATGCCGATATTAGGCGCTTAAATAAAAATCGTGGCGGCAGTGTTTTAGATTTTATCGAAGATTTCACTCAACGCTTCCCGCATTATGTGGATGAATACGAAACACTATTAACCGATAATCGTATTTGGAAACAGCGCTTGGTTGATATTGGTATCGTATCACCAGAGCGCGCTTTGCAACTGGGTTTAACCGGTGCGATGTTACGTGGTTCAGGTATTGAATGGGATTTGCGCAAAAAGCAACCTTATGCGATGTATGATCAACTTGAATTTGATATTCCAGTTGGTACAAATGGCGATAGCTATGACCGTTACTTAGTGCGCATGGAAGAGATGCGCCAATCGAATAAAATCATCAAACAATGTGTTGATTGGTTGCGTGTTAATCCTGGTCCAGTCATGCATGAAGATCATAAAATTACCCAGCCAAAACGCGAAGCAATGAAAGGTGATATGGAAGCCTTAATTCATCACTTTAAATTAGCGACAGAAGGTTATTGTTTGCCAGAAGGTGAAGCCTATGCAGCGATTGAGCATCCTAAAGGTGAGTTTGGTTGTTATATTGTTTCGGATGGTGCTAATAAACCTTATCGTTTAAAAGTGCGTGCCCCAGGTTTTGCGCATATGTCAGCGATGGATGAACTCACTAAGGGTCATATGTTGGCGGATGTAGTGACGATTATTGGTACGATGGATATTGTATTTGGTGAGGTGGACCGCTAATGTTTGTTGATAATAATTCCTTAGAAAGTGTCACAATACTAACTGAACATGAGCTTCATGAGATTGATGGTTGGTTAAAGCGTTTTCCAGAAGATCAAAGGCAATCGGCGTTATTAGGTGCATTACGTGCGGTGATGCATGAAGATCATTATCTTTCTTATGAAAAAATGGATGCAGTGGCTGAATATTTAGGTATTCCAAAAGTTGCCGTTTATGAAGTAGCTAGCTTTTATTCTATGTACGAAATGGATGAAAAAGCAGCAGGTAAAAATACCATTGCGGTATGTACCAACATTTCCTGTATGTTAAATGGCTCAGATAAAATTGTTAAGCATATCGAAAGTAAGCTAGGTATCAAACATGGTGAAACAACGCCTGATGGTGAGTTTTACTTTAAAATTGAAGAAGAATGTTTGGCTGCTTGTTGTGGTGCGCCGATGATGCAGTTAAATCATGTTTATCATGAACATTTAACCCTTAGTAAAGTTGATGAACTGCTTGATACCTGCCTCCCGAAACGTTCGGATGATGATGTCGGTGAATCTGAATCTGCTGCTGTTAAATCCACTGATAGCATTGTTGATAAAAAAGGAGGCAAATAATGGTTGATCAAGTTTGCTTCATTACAAAAAAGTATGGAGATGACTCTCATACCTTAGAAAATTACCTCAAAGAAGGTGGTTACGAATCATGGAAAAAGATTCTTAAAGACGATATCGAAGTTGACGATATTATTGATGAGGTGAAAGAATCTGGTTTACGTGGTCGTGGTGGGGCTGGTTTCCCGACTGGTTTAAAGTGGAGCTTTATGCCACGCAATATGCCAGGTCAAAAATACATCGTGTGTAACTCAGATGAGTCAGAACCGGGTACGTGTAAAGATCGCGATATATTACGTTTTAATCCACATGCCTTAGTCGAAGGTATGGCCATTGCGGGCTATTGTATTGGCGCAACCGTAGGTTATAACTACATGCGTGGCGAGTTTATGGATGAACCTTCCATTCGTTTTGAACAAGCGGTTAAAGAAGCCTACGAAGCAGGGCTGTTAGGTAAAGATATTTTAGGCAGTGGTGTTGATTTTGATCTGCACGGCGCCCTGGGTGCGGGCGCTTATATTTGTGGTGAGGAAACTGCGCTACTGGAGTCACTTGAAGGTAAGATGGGTCAGCCGCGTTTTAAGCCTCCTTTTCCTGCTAGCTTTGGTTTGTATGGTCGTCCGACCACCATTAACAATACCGAGACTTTATCGTCTATCCCGAAAATATTATCAGGTGGTGGAGAGTGGTTTAAAGATATGGGTGTTGAAGGTTCTGGCGGAGAAAAGCTATTCTCAATGTCGGGTCACTTAAATAACCCCGGTAACTTTGAAGTGCCGATGGGAATCCCTTTTAAAGACTTATTAGCGTTAGCAGGTGGTGTGAAAGACGGTAATAAACTCAAAGCCGTAATTCCTGGTGGCTCGTCTGTACCTGTTTTAACCGGTGATCAAATGATGGCATTGACGATGGATTACGATACCATCGCAAAAGCAGGCTCTTATCTAGGTTCTGGGGCAGTCATCGTTATGGATGAAACCACCGATATGGTCAAAGTGTTACAGCGAATTTCTCAATTTTACTTTTCTGAATCCTGTGGGCAATGTACGCCTTGTCGCGAAGGTACGGGTTGGTTGTATCGTTTGGTGACTCGTATTGTAGAAGGTAAAGGAACGCTCGAAGATATTGATCGCTTAGAAGATGTTGCGCATAAAATAGAAGGCAGAACCATTTGTGCCTTGGGTGAAGCAGCCGCCATGCCTGTGTGGAGCTTTGTAGAAAACTTTAGAGAAGAATTTGTTCATTATGTCGAACACGGTTACTCAATGGTAGGTGCGAAATGAGTGACAAGATTGAAACTATAAAAATCACGGTTGATGGCAAAGAGCTAGAAGCTAAACCAGGTGCAATGTTAATTGAGGTGACGGATCAAGTCGGGATTCATATTCCACGCTTTTGTTACCATAAAAAGCTGACTGTTTCTGCCAATTGTCGGATGTGTTTGGTTGAAGTTGAAAAAGCGCCTAAGCCGATGCCCGCTTGTGCAACCCCTGTAACAGAAGGAATGACAGTCTGGACGCGTTCTGAAAAAGCACTTACTGCACAAAAAGACACCATGGAGTTTTTGTTAATTAATCATCCGCTAGATTGCCCTATCTGTGATCAAGGTGGTGAGTGTGAATTGCAAGATTTGTCGGTGGCATTTGGTGGCTCATCGTCTAATTATCATGAAGTCAAACGCGTCGTAGTTGATAAAAATATTGGCGAATTGGTTTCTACAGAGCTTACTCGTTGTATTCAATGTATGCGCTGTGTGCGCTTTGGTGAAGAAATAGCAGGGATGCGTGAGCTTGGAGCAATGGGGCGGGGTGATCGAGTTGAAATCGGTACTTTTGTGCAGAAAAGCCTTTCTTCGGAGCTGTCAGGAAATATTATTGATATTTGTCCTGTGGGTGCGCTTACAGCAAAGCCCTCACGCTTTACATCGCGTGCGTGGGAAATGATGCAAACCGCTGCAGTCGCTTCACACGATTGTGTTGGCTCGAATACTCATATTCATACTTTCAAGAAAAAACTAGTGCGCGTTATTGCGGGTGATAATGAAGCTATTAATGAATGCTGGATTTCTGATAGAGACCGTTTTAGTTATCAAGGAATAGAGTCCAAAGATCGTGCAGAAGTACCGATGATCAAGAAAGATGGTAACTGGAAGCGAGTGAGTTGGGAAGATGCCCTAAATGCGGTTGCTGAAAAACTGAAGGCTGCTCACCCTGATAATATTGGTGTGTTAGCGTCGCCCAGAGCAACGATTGAAGAGCTTTATCTGTTGCAAAAATCCATGCGTGCTATTGGTGTGAACAGTCTTGATCACCGTTTACGTCAAACTGATTTCAATCAGCAAGAAAGCATGGGTTTATTCCCTTGGCTGGGAATGTCGTTAAGTGATATCGAGGCACAAGATGCAATGTTGTTAGTGGGCTCAAATGTTCGTAAAGAACAGCCAATGATTAATCACCGAATTCGCAATGCGGTTAACAATCAAGCTGCCAAAGTGTTTACGGTGAACCCTAGGCATTTAGAGTTTAACTACCCTGTTGAATTACAGTTTGTTAGTGACCCTTTGGAAATGGTGAATACCTTAGCAGGCGTTGCAGCAGCAAGTTTTAAAATTAGCAAAGCAACAATTCCTGCAGGATTGAAAGATTTATTAAATGCCGTTGAGGTAACTGCTGAAAGTAAGTCACTTGCCAAAACGTTAAAAGATGCAGAAAATGCAGTCGTGTTTTTAGGCAGTATTGCTGTGCAGCATCCGGGCTATTCGACGTTACGCGCCTTATCATCTGTGATTGCCGATAATACTGGGGCGACTTTAGGTTATTTTGCAGAGTCTGCAAATACCGTTGGCGCGTGGTTAGCAGGTATGGTTCCGCATCGTACCCAAGCTGGTGGCGTGGTTGAAGAAGTAGGTAAAAGTACGGCACAAATGCTTGATAAAGGCATGAATACTTTTGTACTACTTGATGTTGAACCAAGCTTTGATTGTGATGATGCTGTGTTAGCTAATGAAACAATGAAAGTGGCAGACTGTGTGATCTCTATTTCGCCTTATCTTAGTGGCTCGATGTTAGAACAAGCCGATATTATTTTGCCCAGTGCGGCTTATACAGAAACATCAGGAACTTTTGTTAATGCAGAAGGTGTTTGGCAAAGCTTTAATGCCGCCTCACAAAGCTATGAAGAGGCGCGACCTGCATGGAAAATATTACGCGTATTAGGTAATGTGCTCGGTCTTGATGGCTTTGATTATGTCTCTTCTAGTGATGTGCGAGATGAGCTGAAGAAAGCTTGCGGTGGCGTTAGTGAGGTTAATAATAGTTTTGAAGTCGTTGGTATTTATACAACGTTAGATAAGCTGGCGGTTACTAATAATGTACTGCAACGCATAGGTGAAGTGGCGGAATTTTGTGGGGATGCCTTGGTGCGGCGGGCAGAAGCATTACAAAAAAGTGCACCGCAACAAGATGCGATCCAATTAAATTCGGCGGAAGTCACCCGCATGGGTTTACAAGTATCGCTGGATGAAAATCAATTAGTAGATGTAAAGCAGGGTGTTGAAACTGTTTCAATGCCTTTAATTCTCAATGATGCTATTCCCGATGGTTGTGTTTTATTAGCTTCTGGAACAGAATCAAGTAGTTTACTTGGTTCAGCATTTGGCTCAGTGGAAATAACAAGTTAATGGATAGTGTAGCAACATTTTTGAATGGCTTTTTGCCAGAAGGTTTAACCACCTTGATCGTGATTATGATAAAAATAGTCGCTATTCTGTTGCCGTTAATTTTAGCCGTTGCTTACACAACCTTTGCAGAAAGAAAAATTATCGGTTATATGCAGGTGCGTATGGGGCCAAATCGTGTCGGGCCCAAAGGTTGGTTGCAACCGATTGCAGATGTTGTAAAGCTGATGTTCAAGGAGATTATATCTCCCACCAAAGCCAGTACCGTTGTCTTCTTTATTGCTCCAATGTTGGCATTAGCACCTGCCTTAGCGGTTTGGTCGGTAATTCCATTTTGGGATGGCGGTGTGCTTGCTGATGTTGATGCAGGGTTGTTATTGATTTTAGCGGTAACCTCGCTGGATGTGTTTGGCATTATTTTGGCGGGTTGGGCTTCCAACTCTAAATATGCAATTTTAAGTTCTCTGCGAGTGGGTGCGCAAGTAGTTTCCTACGAAATTGCGATGGGCTTTGCCTTGGTCGGTGTATTGATGGCCGCCGGGAGTATGAATTTAAGTGAAATTGTACGCGCTCAAGAGGGTGGGATCTTTAGCTGGTTTGCATGGCCGTTATTCGGTTTGCTCGTGGTATTTTTTATCGCCGGTGTAGCTGAGACTAACCGTGCGCCTTTTGATGTGGCAGAAGGTGAGTCAGAGATCGTCGCAGGTTTTCATGTTGAATATTCGGGTATGGCATTTGCATTATTTTTCTTAGCAGAATACGCCAGTATGATTCTGGTTTCTGTGTTAACCGCTTTGTTATTTTTAGGGGGCTGGTTATCACCTTTTGGACATGCTTTAGATGATGTTCCTGTGTTGGGTTCGGTATTAGGTGATGGTTTTCACTGGTTATTTATAAAATCATTCTTCTTCTTATTTTGTTATTTATGGTTCCGTGCCACATTCCCGCGCTATCGCTATGATCAGATTATGCGGCTGGGTTGGAAAATACTCATCCCAGTAACATTGGTTTGGATATTTGCTGAAGGTGTTGCGATTGCATTCGGGTGGAAACCATGGCTTTAGGATATTGAGTATGATTAGAAATATTAAACATTTTATTAAGTCATTTACCTTGTTTGATTTACTTCAAGGTTTGGGTGTAACGGGTAAGTACTTCTTTAAGCGTAAAATTACGATTCAATACCCTGAGCAAAAAACACCCATGTCGCCACGTTTCAGAGGGCATCATGCATTGCGTCGTTACCCTAATGGGCAAGAGCGTTGTATCGCGTGTAAATTATGTGAGGCGGTTTGCCCAGCGTTAGCGATTGATATTGAATCAGAAGAACGTGCTGATGGAACACGCCGTACCACCAAATACGAGATTGATTTTTTCAAATGTATTTATTGCGGCTTTTGTGAAGAAGTGTGCCCTGTTGATGCCATTGTCGAAACCCATATCTTTGAATACCATTATGAAGAAAGGGGCGGAAATCTTATTAGCAAACAAGAGTTACTCGCTTTTGGTGATAAACATGAAACTGAAATTGCTAAACGAAAAGCTGCTGATGCACCTTATAGATAAAAACTAGAGACGACTAATGACCTTTCAACTATTTGTTTTTTACTTTTTTTCTGCTGTGACTTTGCTCTCTGCAGTGGCAGTTGTGACGGTGCGTAACCCTGTTTTTTCTGCCTTATTTCTTATTTTAGCCTTTTTTAGTAGCGCTGCGACTTGGGTATTACTAGAAGCTGAGTTCTTAGGTGTGGTTTTAGTGTTGGTTTATGTCGGTGCAGTGATGGTGCTTTTTTTGTTTGTTATCATGATGTTAGATATTCAAATTGACACGCTACGAGAAGGGTTTATTCGTTATCTACCTGTCGGGCTAATAGTGGCAATAGCGATGGCTGTTGAATTGATATTGGTGATGAAGTCAGGGGTATTCAATCGAGATATACCGGAACCCGCGCCATTAAGCGTGAGTAATACAGAAGCACTGGGTGAAATCCTTTATACCGAGTATGTTTTTCCGTTTGAAATTGCTGCCGTTATTTTAGTGGTTGCGATCATCGCTGCTATCGTATTAACCCACCGTCGTCGTACTGGTGTTAAGAAACAGGATCCTTCAAAGCAGGTACGTGTTCGCAGTGAAGACAGAGTACGTCTAGTGAAAATGAAATCTGAGGAAAGACAATGATACCGTTATCCTACTTTCTAGTTGTTAGTGCCTTACTATTTTCAATAGCGGTTGCGGGGATTTTCTTAAACCGTAAAAATATGATCATTTTGTTGATGTGTATTGAACTAATGCTATTAGCCGTTAATCTTAACTTTATCGCTTTTTCACATTACTTGGGTGATATGGCGGGGCAAGTTTTTGTTTTCTTTATTTTAACGGTAGCAGCGGCAGAAGCAGCTATTGGCTTGGCAATTTTAGTGACGGTGTTCCGTAATCGACGCACTATTAATGTCGAGGAACTTGATGAGATGAAGGGTTAAGTATGGAAATTATCTATTTACTCATCCCATTTTCTGCTTTGTTGGGTTCTATTATTGCGGGCTTATTCGGTGCAAAAATTGGTCGTAAGGGTGCGCATAGCGTAACCATTGCAGGTGTAGGAATTGCTTGTATTTTATCGTTTGTTGTTTTGTTTGACGTTTTAGCAGGTAATACCTTTTATGGTGATTTATATACATGGGCGCAAATAGGCAATACAAAAATAGCGGTGGGTTTTAAAATAGACCAATTAACCGCGATGATGATGGTTGTGGTGACGTTTGTATCATTGATGGTACATTTTTACACCATCGGTTATATGGAAGATGATAAGCATAATTGGCCAGAAGATAGTCGTGGTGGGGAAAATAGTTACCAACGTTTCTTTGCTTATATTTCTTTATTTACGTTCTCCATGCTAATGCTAGTTATGTCGAATAACTTTATGCAGTTATTCTTCGGCTGGGAAGCTGTGGGGCTTGTGTCTTATTTGTTAATCGGTTTTTGGTCAACAAGAGACACCGCAATTTTTGCGAATATGAAAGCATTCTTGGTAAACCGTGTCGGTGACTTTGGTTTCTTACTGGGTATCGCCGCGATTTGGACATACACCGGCTCACTCGATTACCACGAGGTTTTTGCTCGCTTATCAGCGATTGAATTTACAACTGTTTCCATTATACCTGGGCAAGATTGGTTATTGGTTTCTGTTATTGCTATCTCACTATTTGTCGGCGCAATGGGTAAATCTGCTCAGGTTCCACTGCATGTTTGGTTGCCTGACTCTATGGAAGGTCCTACGCCAATTTCTGCATTAATTCATGCGGCGACGATGGTAACGGCAGGTATCTTTATGGTATCTAGAATGTCGCCTATTTTTGAAATGTCCGATACTGCTCTGAGTATGATTTTAATTATTGGTGCGACCACAGCATTTTTTATGGGTTTGATCGGGGTGGTGCAAAACGATATAAAAAAGGTAGTCGCCTATTCGACCTTGTCGCAATTAGGTTATATGACCGTAGCCTTAGGAGCGTCGGCATACAGCGCGGCAGTGTTTCATTTAATGACGCATGCATTCTTTAAGGCATTATTATTTTTGGCAGCGGGTTCGGTGATTATTGCGATGCACCATGAACAAGACATTCGTAAAATGGGTGGCTTGAAAAAGTACTTGCCGATAACCTATTGGACCTCATTGATCGGCTCATTGGCTTTGATTGGATTTCCGTTCTTTTCAGGATTTTTCTCAAAAGATTTAATTATCGAGTCGGTACATGCGTCTGAATTATACGGTGCGCGTTATGCATATTGGATGGTTTTATTGGGGGTGTTTGTTACTGCACTTTATAGTTTCCGAATGTTCTTTTTGGTCTTCCATGGAGAAGAGCGGATGGATAAACACACCAAAGATCACTTACATGAACCAGGCAAAGTAGTTACGTGGCCGCTAATCGCACTGGCTATTCCTGCAGTACTTTCAGGATATTTGATTGACCCGATGGTCGTGGGTGATTTCTTCAAAGGAGTACTGCATTTTGATGAGTCACATAAGGCCATTGAAATTATCAAAGAAGAATATCATGGCATCTTTAGTTTTGTGGGTCATGGATTGATGATGCCACCTTTCTGGTTAGCAATGGGCGGATTAGGCAGCGCATGGTTTATCTATATGAAGAAGCCTTTAATCGCACAGTGGGGGTATGACAAGCTTCGCCCGATTCATACCTTATTAGATAAAAAATACTTTGCCGATGAATTTAATATGGCAGTATTTGCAGGTGGTGCTTTAGCCTTGGGCAAAGGTTTATTGGCAGTAGGAGACCGTTTCCTTATCGATGGCTTAATGGTTAATGGCTCGGCAAAACTGACAGGCTGGTTTGCATCGGTATTCCGGCATGTGCAAACAGGTTATTTATATCATTATGCCTTTTCAATTATTGTCGGTGTTTTAGCAATAATGACTTGGTTAGTCTTTGGCATGGGGCGCATTTAGTATGTTTGATGGTTACTTGTTAAGTGTCTTGATTTGGCTGCCAATACTCGGCGGTATCTTAACTCTTTTTGCGGGCGATAAAGTCGCAGCTCGCCCAGTAGCATTAGTGGTCAGCGTACTTACTTTTGCAATTAGCCTACTGCTATGGACGGGCTTTAATGCTGAAGGGTATCAATTACAGTTTGTCGAACTAATTCCGTGGATTGAAACCTTCAAGATAAATTACAGTTTGGGTGTTGATGGGATATCAATGCCGCTCATCCTATTGAATACTTTTATCACGGTATTGATTGTTCTAGCAGGTTGGGAAGTTATTCAGAAAAAACCGTCACAATATATGGCAGCCTTCTTAATTATGGAAGGTATTATTAATGGCGTATTTGCAGCTCAGGATGCCATGCTGTTTTATGTGTTTTTTGAAGCAATGCTAATTCCAATGTTTATTGTGATTGGTATTTGGGGTGGCGATAACCGTATTTACGCGACCATTAAGTTCTTTCTATATACCTTCTTCGGCTCGGTATTTATGTTGGTTAGCTTAATTTACATGTACACACAGGCAGGTAGTTTTGCGATAGCTGATTTGCATAATGTAAAGTTAGGGCTAACGCCGCAAATTTTAATCTTTTTATCATTCTTAATCGCCTTTGGTGTAAAGGTGCCGATGTGGCCAGTCCATACATGGTTACCCGATGCTCACGTTCAAGCGCCTACGGGCGGCTCGGTAATTTTGGCAGCGGTTATGCTTAAAATTGGTGGCTATGGCTTTTTACGATTTTCGTTGCCAATGGTGCCAGATGCTTCAGCAGAGCTAGCTTGGCTTGTGATTTTTATGTCACTAACTGCTGTAGTTTACATTGGGTTTATAGCTTTGGTTCAAAGTGATATGAAAAAGTTGGTGGCGTATTCATCCATTGCTCATATGGGTTTTGTAACGTTAGGCTTCTTTATTTTATACCCTATATTGAAAAATACTGGTAGTACCGAAGGCTCATTAATGGGCTTGCAAGGGGGGATGTTGCAGATGATATCGCATGGTTTTATCTCCGGTGCGATGTTCCTAGCTATTGGTGTTTTATATGATCGTATGCACACCCGTGAGATTTCTGCTTACGGTGGTGTTGCAAACCGAATGCCTTGGTTTGCGGGTTTCTTTGTGCTCTTTGCCATGGCGAATACGGGTTTACCAGGTACCTCAGGTTTTGTTGGTGAGTTCATGGTTATTCTTGCCAGCTTTAAAGCTAATTTCTGGATTGCTTTTTTAAGTGCGACAACCTTAATAGTGGGAGCAGCTTATACTTTATGGTTAGTTAAACGTGTCATCTTTGGTGCTGTTACGAATGATCAGGTATCTGAACTCACCGATATAAACAAGCGTGAAACGTTTATATTAAGCGTATTAGCCGTCTTTGTATTGTTACTAGGGTTATGGCCAGAGCCATTGGTACATGTAATGAATGATTCGCTCGTTCATGTTATTGAACAAGCAACAACCAGCAAGTTGGTAAAGTGATATGCAATTAATTCCAATGGGCTTTGAAGTCCCTAATTTCACCCCCGCTATACCAGAGATATTTTTATTAGCAGGTGCCTGTTTTGTGTTACTCGCTGATTTATTCATAAGCGATAAAAATCGCTTTATTACCTACTTAATGGCGCAAGTCGTACTCTTAATAACAGCAGGTTTAGTTTTAACTAACTTTGGCAGTGCTACTGTTTCTACATTTAGCGATATGTTTGTACTTGACCCAATGGCACAAGTCTTAAAAGTAGCATTGATATTGGTTACAGTGGGTGTCTTTGTGTATTCACGTGATTATTTGCGTGATCGTCAAATGTACCGTGGAGAATATTTCACGCTTGGTTTATTTACCGTATTGGGCATGATGATCATGGTGTCAGCACAAACCCTATTGCTAATTTACTTAGGCTTAGAGCTACTATCACTTGCAATGTATGCCCTAGTCGCCTTTAGACGTGATGACGGGCGTGCATCAGAAGCCGCAATGAAATATTTTGTACTCGGTGCTATTGCATCCGGTATGTTGCTGTACGGTATGTCGTTTATTTACGGTATAACAGGTAGTTTATACCTTGATCATATCGCAACTTATATGTCATCAAACCCCGTTATGCAAAATGTTGGTTTGTTACTTGGCTTGTCATTTATCATCGTAGGGCTTGGTTTTAAACTGGGTGCAGTGCCTTTTCATATGTGGGTGCCAGATGTTTATGACGGCGCTCCAACATCGGTGACTATGTTCCTAGGTACGGCACCAAAAATTGCCGCGTTTGCGATGATTATCCGCTTGTTAGCTGAAGGCTTAGGCGACATGGTGCAAGGTTGGCAACAAATTTTAGCGATTCTCGCGGCGCTCTCTGTTGTGCTGGGTAACATCATAGCTATTGCCCAAACCAATATAAAACGAATGTTCGCGTACTCAACTATTTCACATATGGGCTTTGTCTTAATGGGGGTTCTTGCAGGTACGCAAGCAGGCTATGCTGCTTCAATGTTTTATATTATCACCTATGCCATCATCTCAATGGGCGGCTTTGCAGTCATTATTTATTTAAGCCACAACGCTAAAGAAGCGGATCAATTGGATGATTTAAAAGGCTTAAGCAGTACGCATCCTTGGGTGGCCTTTATGATGATGCTATTTTTATTTGCAATGGCTGGCGTACCACCAACCGTTGGCTTTTACGCTAAGTTATCGGTGATAACTGTTGTGGTTGATGTGAGTTATACTTGGCTGGCGGTACTGGCCGTGGTGACGTCAGTGATTGGTGCTTACTATTATTTACGCGCTATAAAACTGATGTATTTTGATAAGTCCGATGAAAATACAAGTACAGAAACAATTGCTGAAAATAATTTGGATGGGGCTAAGCCATCTGTGGCTAACAATAACTCATTAGACTTTACTGTGTTATTAAGCATTAATGGTTTCGCGGTATTACTGCTAGGAATATTGCCAGGTGGGCTGATGGCGCTTTGCTTGCGTGCAATACAGTCAAGCTTATAAGTATTTATTAAAGTCTTTTCTCGCTTAGAATAGTCTAGCTATTGTTTTTTTAGGGAATAGACGGTTGAAAATTTCAGATGAATGGATTATTCTTCGTTCATCTAGGGTTCAGTTATGTTCTTCGAAAAAGCGAAAAATAGGAAACTGAAAGCTGTTTGTTTAAGCTGTGACAACACTTACTGTGGCTATCACAATAAAAAAAATTAGGAGTTTCAAATGTTTATTAAAAGTTTTTCATCCATAGCTGTATTGGCTTTTCTACTTCCCACTACGCAAGTAATGGCAGCACAACATGAAAAAGCCGAAGGTCGTGTCGATGCTACGGCAACATTACCTAATGCAAAAGCCGGTGAGTGTTTTGCGAAAGTGATTGTACCGGCTAAATATGATGTGAAAACAGAAGAGGTTTTGGTTAAGCCTGAATCTGAAGAAGTCACCATTAAAGCCGCTATTTTCGATACAGCTGAAAAACCAGTAATTGTTAAAGCGGGTTATACAAAAATAAAAGTGGTACCTGCAAAATTCAGAGAGGAAATAGAAGAAGTTGAAACCTCGAAAGCCGGAACAGCATGGTTAACTGGTCTCGGAAAAGGCGGTATTCCTGCTAGCCCTGCGCTTTTAGCGGGAGCTAAAACCAGTGGGATTGAAATTGAGAAGGCTGCGCCAGGGCAGTGTTTTAAAGAGTATTTTACATCTGCTAAATTTGAGCAAACAGAAAAACAAATCTTAGTTAAAGAAGAGTCAGAAGAAATTAAGGTTATCGCACCACAGTTCGAAGGTGGTGAAGAATTGGTTATTGTTAAGCAAGCGAGTAAAAAGAAAATTTATAAGCCAGCGGAATATGAGATTGTAGAAGAGAAAATTGAGATTGAGCCAGCTAAAGCTGTTTGGAAAAAGGGTGATGGCCCAATCACTAAGATCGATAATTCTACAGGCGATATTATGTGTTTGGTACAGGTGCCAGCAAAATACCAAATCTTTAAGAAAACGGTTCTTAAAAATAAATCAAGCATTGAGTTAGTGGATGTTCCTGAGGCAACTAAAGCCATTAAAATTAGCAAGCTGGTTACGGATACTTCTGTTGATAAAGTAAAAATTCCTGCTGAATACAAGACAGTATCCATTAAAAATAAAGTATCTGATGCAAGTTTCTCATGGAAGGCTGCCGGAGAAAAAGGGGAAGGGACTTACACAGGTAATCAAATTTGTTTAAAAGAGATACCTGCAAAATTCACCAAAGTGAAGAAGCTTGTGGTTGATGCAGCAGCAGCAGTTGAAGAAGAAAAAATTGACCCAGTATCTCAGATTATTAAAGTCAGTAACGTAGCGACAGAGTCTGAAGAAATTCGTACAAAAGTACCTGCTGTTTATAAAACTGTTGAGAAAAGAATTAAAGTTAGCCCTGAAAGCCTGGTATGGCGTCAGATATTATGTCGTACCAATATGGGTCCTGGAATTAATAAAAAGATTCAACAGGCGCTTAAAGATGCGGGTGTTTACACCGGTGTTGTTGATGGTAATATCGGTCGTGGTACAATGAAGTCACTTGAGCAGTACCAGAAAGATAATGGAATGGCTACTGGCGGAATCACTATGGATGTATTGAAGAAGTTGGGTGTTCGTTAAAAACATCTACTTCTATTAAAAAAAAGAGCCACGGTCGTGGCTCTTTTTTTTTGCTCAATTTTTCAATGCTCAGGTTTTCCTACGCTCTCATCGCATAAAATTCAGCAACAAATCCATCGAAGTTATCAGTCTCGATAGCTAAGCGAATATTACGCATTAGTTCTTGATAATAATATAAGTTATGAATGGTGTTTAAATGCGCACCTAACATTTCTTTGCATTTATCAAGGTGACGTAGATATGAGCGAGAATAGTTCTGGCAAGTGTAACAACCACATTCTTTATCTATAGGGTTGGTATCAAATTGATGGCTACTATTTCGAAGATTTAGTTTGCCAAATCGGGTAAAAATATAGCCATTTCGAGCATTGCGCGTAGGAATAACACAGTCAAACATATCTATGCCACGTTTTACTGACTCTACTATATCTTCAGGTTTGCCAACCCCCATTAGGTAGCGAGGTTTATCAATGGGTAATATAGGTGTTGTAACATCAAGCACATGATCACGCTCATTTTTTGGCTCACCCACAGAAAGCCCTCCAATGGCATAGCCATCAAAATCAATGTCGATCAATACTTTTGCTGATGTTTCTCTTAAGGTTTGATGCATCCCTCCTTGTACAATACCAAAGAGAGCTGATGGATTTCCTTCATGCGCGATTTTACTTCTTTTTGCCCAGCGCAAAGAAAGCTCCATTGACTCGCGAGCTTCCGTCAATGTAGCGGGGTAGGGAGTGCACTCATCAAAAATCATTACAATGTCAGAACCCAGCTCCTGTTGAACTTGCATGGATGATTCTGGTGTCATTAAAAACTTTTCACCATTGACGGGTGAGTTGAAATGAACACCTTCTTCAGTAATCTTACGCATTTTTGCTAATGAGAAAACTTGAAAGCCACCGGAGTCAGTAAGAATGGGTTTTTCCCAGTGCATAAAGTCATGCAAGTCACCATGTTGTTGTATGACTTTAGTGCCAGGGCGAAGCATAAGGTGGAATGTATTACCTAAAATAATTTCTGCGCCGAGCCCTTGAAGCTCTTCAGGTTTCATTGATTTGACTGTGCCGTATGTACCGACAGGCATAAATGCTGGGGTTTCAATGCTGCCCCGAGGAAATTTAAGTTGTCCTCTACGGGCTGAGTTGCTATCAGATTGGTCGGTATGCAGGAGTGTAAAGTCTAAGTGTGACAAGGTTGTTATTCCATAAAATGATCACCGATATGGTAGTGCTGATTGATTGAATACACAATCAGCTTTTAAATTAATGACAGGAAAAGCGTAATAAATAAGTAATTAATTATATAATAATACATTAAATCAAATTAAATCAAATTAAATCAAATTAAATCAAAGGCTTATAAAATAATTGTATTGACATTAGTGGCTTTATTCTGTCATATTGCAATAAAACTGTTTGATAATTATCAAGAGCGAATAGTGGATTTTCAGAGTGATGCAATTTTAGTGTTGTTACTTTGAGGTGAAGTTTTTGAGTAATTTTGTTAGGCAGTCATTTTTAAAACCTGAATCTGTGACTTTAATGCGGATACGGGGCGTAAGATATTGGTTTAGTACGTGACTTATACAAATATTAGCTTCAGCCATAGCTTAAGCGGATATTTTTTAAACCCGTGATGAATCTATAGCTTGTTGTTCAGTGTTGTAGTGCAGTCACGGGTTTAGGTTAAAGTTAGAACCAGTTATTGGTTTATTTTTTTTGTTTGATCTCTAGGAGGATTAATAATGTTTAAAAAGACAGGAATAGTTGTCTCAACAGTTTTATTAACTAGCTCAGTGATGGCGGCTGATTTTATGGACGCAACATGGGCAAAGCAAGCTTGTAACGCATGGAATGCGAATGCAACACTCACCACTCAGTTAGGCAGTAAAAGTAGCTCTAAATGGATTTCAAATGATGCGGGAAGAGGCTTCAAAGTTTTACAAATGTACCGTAGCCAATGTGGCGCTAAATCAAAAGTGCAATTAACAATCGCTGACAAAGGCGGCAAGGCCATGTGTATTTACGGTGGTAAGCCAGATGGAAAAAAATTAAATATGGCAGTTGATTATCTTATGCATGCATCGGATAAAAATTGGACTTGTATGGGGAAAGCCTCATGGGGTTGTGGTGCAATGGGTGCGATGGGTACGGGTAAACTAAAGTTTAGCGGTCCAAAGGTTGAAGCCATGAAAGTTATGGGGCCTTTTGGTAGTTTTTTAAAGTTGGCAGGTGCTGTGCCAGGGAATAAGGGTGCTACTTGTCCTAAGTAACTTTCTTATTTTCATATAATTAGAGAGCCTTAAGCGGTATTACTTGAGTTCGCTAAATAAAAAAGCCACAAAATATATGCGGCTTTTTTATTTGGGGTAGCTTTTGTTGAGTTGGTCGCTATTATTCACGAATGAGTCGTAATAGTTATTCTATTCGCCGATCTTCGTGGATAATATCGGTAGATTTGGTAAGCTAAAAATCATTGGGCTTGATCAGGTTTACCCTCCGTTCATAGTTTAAAACTGATGTTTTTCACAAGCCGTTAAAGTATTTTTCATTAGCATAGCCACGGTCATTGGTCCGACACCACCAGGCACGGGGGTAATCCAAGCTGCGCGTTGTGAGGCTTTTTCAAATTCCACATCACCTGCCAATTTTCCATCCTCTAAACGATTGATGCCAACATCAATAACCGTAGCGCCTTTCTTAATCCAATCCCCTTTTACTAGGCCTGGCTTGCCAACAGCAACAACTACAATGTCGGCTTGCCCTACAAGTTCTGGCGTATTTTTAGTAAAACGGTGGCATACGGTAACTGTTGCGCCTGCAAGTAGCAGTTCGAGCATCATAGGTCGTCCGACAATGTTAGATGCTCCAACAATAACAGCATGTTTACCATAAAAGGTTTCATCTATAGATTCAAGCAAGCGAATAATGCCAAACGGTGTGCAGGGACGTAAGCTAGGAATACGTAGAGCTAAGCGGCCAACATTGATTGGGTGAAAACCATCCACATCTTTATCGGGGTGGATTTGCTCGATAACCAGCGAAGCATCCATATGTTGTGGAAGCGGTAGCTGCACTAAAATACCATCAATGTCACTGTCATTATTGAGCTTTTCAATTAATGTAATGAGTTCGTATTGTGTCGTTTCAGAGGCTAAATCATAAGAGCGAGAGTAAATGCCAACTTCTTTACAGGCTTTGCGTTTATGTCCAACATAGATTTGTGATGCAGGGTCTCCGCCAATCAAAATTACTGCTAATCCCGGTGGGCGCTTTTCTAGTCTGGTTCGCTCTTTAATTGCTACTTTCACCTCACTTCTGACTTTTACTGCAACTTTTTTTCCATCAATAATTTTTGCGCTCATAATAATCCTTACTTGATGCTTGTGATTGAATCTTCTCATGGGTGTAGGCAACGAACAAGGGTGCTGTTATTTAAATCATGAAAATAGCAGAAATAACAAACTTACATGCTTGACGAGAATAACTTAGATGCGTATTATTCGCGCTCTGTCATTTATGGCAGTACGTCGGGATATAGCGCAGTCTGGTAGCGCGCCTGCTTTGGGTGCAGGATGTCGGGAGTTCGAATCTCTCTATCCCGACCATTTTTATTTTTTAGTTGGTCGTACTTGATATGCGCCTGTAGCTCAACTGGATAGAGCAACAGCCTTCTAAGCCGTAGGTTGCAGGTTCGAGTCCTGCCAGGCGCGCCATTAAGTTTTTTGGTTAGCTTTTTTATTATGGTGGGTATAGCTCAGTTGGTAGAGCCCCGGCTTGTGATGCCGGTCGTCGTGGGTTCGAGTCCCATTATCCACCCCAGTTATTTTAGTTGCTTGTATCTAAAAACAAGTGATTTTTTCCATATCCGGTTATACACAAGCAGAAATGCACTGTATAATCGCGTTTTTTGCGAGAGTGGCGGAATTGGTAGACGCGCTGGTTTTAGGTACCAGTATCTTAGGATGTGAGAGTTCGAGTCTCTCCTTTCGCACCATTATTTTTAATTCTATTGTTGGCAACACTAGTTGCTGGCTATGGTTTTACCAATCATTTATTACTTTGAAAAACTTGGCTCTTTCTAAATAGCTGAGGTGAGGTTATTACATGCAAGTTTCAGTTGAATCTACAGGAAATATCGAACGAAAACTAACTATTATAATCCCCGCGGAGCGTGTTGATGGCGATGTTGAAAGTCGCTTAAAGACAATGCGAAGCAGGGTTAAAATTGATGGTTTTCGTCCTGGGAAGGTGCCCATCAGTGTGGTGGCTCAGCAATATGGAGATTCTGTTTATCAAGAAGTGGTGGGAGAACTCTTTCAATCTACTTTTTATGAAGCTGCGGAGCAAGAAAAACTACGTGTAGCTGGAATGCCTAAAATCGAAGCGACAACGGTAGAAGCTGGTAAAGATTTAGAATATACCGCTACTTTTGATACCTATCCTGAGTTTAAAATCGCGGATATTTCTAAAATGGAAGTGAAGCGTCCTGTCGTTAAAGTGATGGCAGCGGATGTGGATGAAATGATTGAAACGTTGCGTAAGCAACAAAAAGATTGGAAAGAAGTAAAGCGCAAGGCAACAAAAGGTGACTTACTTTCAATTGACTTTGATGGAAAACTCAACGGTGAGGCTTTTGATGGCGGTTCATCAGAGGATTTTTCTGTTGAGTTAGGCGCTGGTCGCATGCTTAAAGATTTTGAAGATGCTCTTGTTGGTGTTAAAGCGGGTGAAACAAAAGATGCTGATGTCGCTTTCCCTGAAGATTATCCAGCAGAGAATTTAAAAGGTCAAAAAGCACAATTCTCCTTAAAGGTAAAAAGTGTTAGTGAACCTGCTTTGCCAGAAGTCGATAAAGAATTCATCAAAAAATTCGGCGTTGAAGATGGTACTCAAAAGAGTTTTAAGGCCGAGATTAAAACGAATATGGAGCGTGAGTTAGAGCAGCGCATTAAAAGTAGTGTTAAGCAGTCTGTTATGGATGGTTTGCATGAAATACATGAAATTGATCTTCCTGAAGCATTGGTCACTGACGAAATTCAGCAAGTTCGAAATGAGATGGCGCAGAACTCACAAGGTGCGGATTTATCAACATTACCTGATGATATGTTTAAAGACCAAGCAGCACGACGCGTAAAATTAGGCTTGATCGTTGGTGAGATTATCAATGGCAACAAGCTAGAAAAAGACCCAAAGCGTGTTGATGATATGCTCGAGTCCCTTGCTGCAAGCTATGAGGACCCAACGGCTCTATTGGAATATTACCGTAGCACACCAGAGGCTATGCAAACGATTGAAGCGGCGGTGATGGAAGAAATGATTGTTGATTGGGTTATGGAAAAAGCCAAGGTAAAAGACCAAAAAATGAAGTTCACTGAGTTAGTTAACGATAAACGATAGCGCGAACAAATACTATGATCAATACAGTGATTAAAAAAGGATAACAAAATGTTTGAAAATAATAACGCAAAGAACATTGAGCCACTATCAGCCTTAGTGCCTATGGTGGTTGAACAAACCTCACGTGGTGAGCGCTCGTATGATATTTATTCACGCTTATTAAAGGAGCGTGTAATTTTTATCGTGGGTCAAATTGAAGACCATATGGCAAATTTGATTATTGCTCAGCTGTTGTTTTTAGAATCTGAAAACTCTGAAAAAGATATTCACTTATACATTAATTCACCCGGTGGTGTTGTGACGGCTGGCATGGCAATTTACGACACCATGCAGTTTATCAAACCTAAGGTGAGCACGCTTTGTATCGGACAGGCTGCGAGTATGGGTGCAGTGCTGTTAGCAGGCGGTGAGAAAGGTATGCGTTATGCATTGCCACATTCACGTGTGATGATTCACCAGCCTCTGGGTGGTTTTCAAGGTCAGGCTTCTGATATTGATATACATGCCAAAGAGATTCTGAAAATCCGTGAAGAACTTAATAAGGTGTTGGCTCATCATTCTGGTCAATCTTTGAAGACTATTTCAAAAGATACAGATCGTGATAACTTTATGGATGCAGAAACTGCTATGAAATATGGCATGATTGATGAAGTTTTGAATAGTCGGTCAAAAAAGTAGCCAATTATTTGAAATTATTTTATAGAGCCTGATTTATTCAGGTTTTTTTTATGTATTCAGCATCAGTAAATGACTTACTGGGTAAAGTGTTATTTTATAATGAAAGGCTGGAATTTTACTGTTTAAGTTAGAAAAATGAAGCTAATAGCTGGTTATTAGCAATTTCCCCAACGAAAAGCAGTGAAAATTTAGTCATTTTTATTCGTCATCTGATTCGTACAAAGGCTTCACATTACTTTATTTATTCTTAATGTACTTTTTTCCTATTAAATATTATTGTATGCTGAGGTATCAGCAAGTAAAACGATTGAATAACGAGGTTTTTTTAAGCAAATGAGTAAAGATAAAAGCACGAGTAAAAGTGATGGTAAATTACTGTATTGCTCTTTTTGTGGAAAAAGCCAGCATGAGGTGAGGAAACTAATTGCAGGTCCTTCAGTTTTCATTTGTGATGAATGTGTTGATCTGTGTAACGATATTATTACAGAAGAATTACAAGAGAGTAGCGATGTTGAGCAAAAAGGCTTACCCGTTCCTCAAGAAATTAATGAATTACTTAATGATTATGTGATTGATCAAGAGACAGCCAAAAAAGTACTTTCAGTCGCGGTCTACAACCATTACAAGCGCATGGAAAGTAATACCGGTAAGAATGATAATATTGAACTTTCTAAAAGTAATATTCTATTAATTGGCCCAACAGGTAGTGGTAAAACACTGTTAGCTGAAACATTAGCAAGAACCTTAAACGTACCCTTTGTGATGGCAGATGCAACCACATTGACCGAAGCTGGTTATGTTGGCGAAGACGTTGAAAACATCATTCAAAAGCTATTGCAAAAATGTGACTATGATGTCGAAAAAGCACAAACTGGTATCGTTTACATTGATGAAATAGACAAAATATCTCGAAAGTCAGATAATCCATCTATCACTCGCGATGTATCTGGTGAAGGGGTTCAACAAGCTCTGTTAAAGCTTATAGAGGGAACGATAGCGGCAGTTCCTCCCCAGGGGGGGCGCAAGCACCCTCAGCAAGAATTTTTGCAAGTCGATACCAAAAATATCCTCTTTATTTGTGGTGGCGCCTTCGCAGGGTTGGATAAAGTTGTTCTCGATCGCACTGAAAAGGGTGGTATTGGCTTCTCGGCAGAAGTGAAAGCCCCTGATGATAACAAGCTGTTTGGTGAAGTGATTAAAGGTATCGAGGCTGAAGACTTAGTACGCTATGGCTTGATTCCTGAGTTTGTCGGTCGTTTACCGGTTATTGCAACCTTAGAAGAACTTAATGAAGATGCATTGGTACGGATTCTTACCGAACCCAAAAATGCTTTAACCAAGCAATATTCTGTATTATTTGATATGGAAAATGTTGAAATTGATTTCCGTGAAGAAGCATTACATGCTATCGCACGTCAAGCGATGGAGAGAAAAACCGGTGCGCGTGGCTTGCGTTCAATTATGGAAAAAGTATTATTGGATACCATGTATGACTTACCTTCGTTGGAAGGCGTAACTAAAGTCGTCGTGGATGAGTCTGTGATTAATGGTGATTCACAACCTTACTTAATCTATGAAAATAAAGAGGTTAAAAAGAAAAAAAGTGCCTCGGCTAAGGGTTAACTAGGTTTACTTTTCTTAATTAAGCCCTGCTAATAAGCTACATTGCAGGGCTTTTTTATTGCTAATCAAAGTAGGTGCGGAGCTATAAATGCATAAACAGAGAAGTAATGAATATACGTGTGTTCTAACGAGCTGCAATCGTTTTGACCTTTTAGAGAAAACATTACGCTCTTTTTTCAAAAATGTAGATATTCAACCAAAAGAGTTTATCATTATTGAAGATTCTGGAAATAAAAAAGTTCACGATGTCTTAAGTTATTTAATTATCCTTTCAAAGTTACGGTTAATCCAACGAACTTAGGCCAAGCTAAATCAATAGATATAGGCTATTTACAAGTTAAAACCCCTTATATTTTCCACTGTGAAGACGATTGGGTTTTTACTCGAAGTGGGTTTATTAAGGAGTCTTTGAAAGTTTTAAAAAAACACCATAATGTGTCTATTGTTCAGCTAAGAGGGCGCGGGGAGTCAGTTAAATTGAAGCACTTAGTTACAAAGAACCTTCAAGTTACAGAATACTTTCTTGCGAATACGAAGACGGATAAACGCTATTTTAGTTATGGCTATAACCCGTCACTTAGAAGACTTTCCGACTATCAGATGCTTGCACCTTTTTCAAAAATTGGTGGGGAGCGTGAGGTTTCTTGGGTTTTTAAACAGCTTGGTTTTGTGACTGCACATCTAGAGATCCCAGCGGTTAGGCATATCGGAGATAAAAGACATATTAATGATATAACAGCCGCTAAAATAGGTTTGCAGAAAACCTTCAGATCATGGGGGAATATTCTTAAGAGATTAAAATGGAAGGTGACAGGTTTCCCGCATAATCGTTTAAAGGCAAGGATAGGCATAGATGAAAACACTGGTGATTAATCTTGATCTAGAAAAAGACAGAATGAACTTTCAAAGAAAGCAACTCGGTAATTTAGGTGTCGAGTTTGAGAGGTTGTCCGCGGTAAGAATTGAAAGTAAAGATGAATTATCATATCAGACGTTATCCCAAACATGGGAAAGACCGCTGAGAATATCCGAAGTTAGTTGTTTTTTGAGTCATAAAAGAGCATGGAGTAAAGTAATAGATTACCAGCAGCCCATGCTTATTTTGGAGGATGATGCTTATCTTACTTCGAATATTTCATGTGTGTTGCAAGAATTAGAGCGATTAGATAATTTAGATTATGTTTGTCTAGAAGTTAGAGGCGAAAAACAGAAAAAGCTGGTTGCGCAAAAGGTGCGTAAATTTTTTTGTGAGTCATCGTTGTTCAGGCTTTATCAAGGACGATCAGGCGCTGCTGCTTATGTTCTTTGGCCGAGTGGGGCAAAGATACTTATGGAAGGAACGGGGAAGGGAAGTAAAGCGGGGTTGGCTGATAAGTTTATAAATGCCACTTACTTACTGCGTGCTTACCAATTAGAGCCAGCAATTGCAATACAATTAGATCAATGTCACTTCCATCAAATATCTCCGCCAATTGATGTTTCAAGTTCTATATCTTCTGTCTCTGTACCCAAAGAAAGAAATGTACTTCGTTATTTTATTTTCAAAGGTAGAAGAGTACTTGGTGAACTTAAAATTTTATTTAATTACTTAAAGTATAGAAAGGTAGCCATTAAAAGAGAAGTTCAATTATCTCGTAGGTTTAGTCAATAATAATCTCGTTGAGAAAAAAGTGCTGTTTGAAGGTGCTATTTCGGAAGATCTACTGATCGAAAAGTATAACAAATAATTTAATGAGCTTGTTGCTTTTATCTAAACAGTCAATTCAATTATTGCATCTTTTGTGAAGGCTCGGTGTAGCATGACACCGTCGCTCATTTTCATCGAGACATGCCTAGATCATCAGATATCTAGGCAATTATTATCACGATAAAAAACTGTGCTACGATCCATTATTTTTCCTTTCGGCTTTAATCCTTCAAAATGTATTCTTTTAAAGCCTTTATTCTCCAATGAGCTAATGCTTTTTGCGTAACTTTCTCTCTGAGAATCATCAAGCACAATGACCCCCGTTTTACTCAATGAAACAAGGCACTGTTGCATGCAGTTTTCTCTATCATCACCATCAATGACGATCATTTCGTATTTAACATCATTTTGTTGAATTACCCGACAATACTTACCGTTTATATCCGTTTCTTGAAACAAAAGAGTGACATTATCCGGCAGTGTTTGTTTTACTTTCTCATACCAGAAAGAATTATATTCTAACGATGTGACATGCTTAACACGGGTTGCATAAAAACGGGTTGAAAACCCACTACCATATTCAAAAATAGTAATCTCTTTGTTAAGGCGCTCCTTTAAAAACGCGATGACGGGGTAATTCATCCACGGTAGTACTTCTCCTTTTTCATCACAGGGGTAGCCATTTTTAAAACTATTAAGATAACCAGTTGATCTTAAATAAGATTTTTTGTTAATCAGCAGCGTATTAATCGTTAATAAACTAGGAACAAAAGGAACTTTCTTTGCGATTTTTTTGAGACTTTTTAACATAGCAATTCCATATTTCTTTTAGGCGCACAAATTATAACTTAGCGCCACATAGAATAGATACATTCGAGTAACTCTCTGGGAAAAACAATTTCTGACGTAGTCCTAAACAGGCTACATTGGGTATTCATATTCATCAAAAGGGTCAATGTTTTAAAATACCATAATCAACAGGTGTGCATGATCCTGGATGAGAAAAGGGCTCAAAACAACCATAGGTAGCTTAAAGCGAGCGTGCAGGTTAACAAAATAATTGCGATAATCATGCTTTGGTTCATATAATAATCCTTTGGTAACACTGTTTTTAACTCATGGTAAGGAGAGCGTGATCCAGTCGATTATAAATTAGCTAGTTAAAATAATCGGACTTGATACAAATTTCTTCTTAGGTGCGTCGCCAAATAGTCTCAGCACCACTGTCTTCTAACGAAATACCTTGTTCTTGTAAATCATCTCGAATTTTATCGGCTAGGCTCCAGTCTTTATCGGTTTTGGCATTAAGTCGTTGTTGCACCAGAGCATCTACTGCACCATTGCTTAGTTCGCCCTCGGTGTTTACACCTTTAAACCAAGCTTCTATATCGCCTTCTAGCAGCCCGATGCCATTCGCTAGTTCTAGTAAGAGTGCGCCAAGCTCGCTTGTTTTTTTGTGATCCTTACTATCACGTGCAATATTAATATCACGCGCTAGGTCGAAGAGGGCAGAGAGTGCCTCAGGTGTATTAAAATCATCATTCATCGCGTTAATAAAATGCGTTTCGTAACTACTGTTTTTTGGTGCTGTACCTAGCTTTAGTCCACGCATAGCGGTGTATAGTCTATCCAGTGATGCACCGGCAGCATCGAGTTGCTCGGTGCTGTAATTGAGTGGGCTGCGGTATTGGCTGGTGAGCATAAAGTAGCGAATTTCTTCGGCCTTGTACTTTTCTAAAACTTCACGAATAGTGAAAAAGTTGCCTAAAGATTTAGACATTTTTTCTTCGTCTATACGGATAAAACCATTATGCATCCAGTAGTTGGCGAAGTGTTCACCCGTACAAGCCTCTGATTGTGCGATCTCATTTTCATGATGCGGAAACTGTAAATCATGCCCGCCGCCGTGAATGTCAAAATGATTGCCGAGTATTTTAGTTGCCATGGCTGAACACTCTATATGCCAGCCGGGGCGGCCTTTTCCCCACGGTGACTCCCAGTATGGTTCGTTTTCTTTTGCCATTTTCCAGAGTACAAAATCAAAGGGGTCATTTTTGTCTGTGTTGACAGCAACACGGTCGCCAGCACGTAAATCGTCTAGATTTCTACCTGATAATTTTCCGTAGTCAGCAAATTTTGCAACGGCATAATAGACATCGCCGCTGTCTCCTTGATAGGCAATACCCTTATCAATAAGTGTTGTTATCATATTGATAATTTCTTCAATATTATCGGTTGCTTTAGGCTCGGCAGAGGGTGGTTTAACACCTAGTGCACGCTCATCTTCATGCATTGCATCAATAAAGCGCTCGGTAAGTGCTTGAAAGTTTTCACCGTTTTCATTAGCACGTTGTATAATCTTGTCGTCAATGTCAGTGATGTTACGTACATAATTTACATCATAACCCTGTGATATTAAGTAACGATAGACCACGTCAAAAGCAATCATCACTCGTGCATGCCCAAGGTGGCAATAGTCATACACCGTCATGCCACACACATACATGCGGATTTTATTGGCTTTGATGGGTGTAAAGGTTTCTTTTTTATTGGTGAGGCTGTTGTAAATTTTTAACATAAAGGCTGGCTTATTGGCTATGTTTGGTTGCGCGCAATACTAGCAGAAGGGATCTAATTCCGCTATGATTCGGCTTTCGAAAAATCACTCGGTTTATAAAAAAATGAACTCACTCACTAAAACCTTTCAATTTTCATCTACAGCTTTTGTACTCTCTTTATTAGTTGCCTGTGGTGGCGGTAAAACGAGTGAGATAAAAGCGGTAGAAGCAAACGATACCTCTACGATTAAATCAGTTAATATTGAAAAAACACCTAATACGGATAAATCCACTAATACTACAGGAGCTACTATGTCTAACCCAATCATTAAAATGGAAACTAGCAAAGGAACCATTACTTTAGAACTGGATGCTAAAAATGCACCACTTTCAACGGCTAGTTTTGTATCGTATGTTGAAGATGGTTTCTACGATGGCATTATTTTTCATCGTGTGATACCAAACTTTATGATTCAAACAGGTGGTATGAACCCTGATATGAGCGAAAAGCCAAATAAAGGTCATGTGCAAAATGAAGCCAACAATGGCTTAAAAAATGACCGTGGTACTTTAGCTATGGCGCGTACGCCAGACCCACACTCTGCTAGTTCACAGTTTTTTGTTAACTTAAAAGATAATGACTTTTTAAACTTCACTAGCGAAACTTCAGCAGGTTGGGGTTATGCCGTATTTGGTAAAGTCACTGATGGCATGGATGTAGTTGATGAAATTGCTAAGGTTAAAACGGGTAATCACGGTGGTCACGGTGATGTTCCTTTAGAAGCGGTTACTATTATTAAAGCATCTGTTGAAAAATAATGGCTAACCCCCCTTTGCTTATTATTCGATAATAAACAGAGGGGTTTAAGTTTAAAATGCGTAAGCTAGAAATAAATAACAATAAAAGCACTTACTTTATATCTGATCTTCACCTTATACCTTCACAGCCACAATTATTTACACTCCTTTATCACTTTTTAAATTCAATAAAAAATGATGCTGAAGCACTCTATATTGTGGGTGATTTGTTTGAGTTTTGGATAGGCGATGACATTATTAAAAAAGATGCAGGTAAGCCTTATTTGCCTGTTATTCAACAACTAAAATCACTGTCTGACTCTGGAGTGAAACTATTTTTTACTCAAGGGAACCGTGATTTTCTTGTTAAACAACAATTTGCAGATGCCATTGGTGGAATGCTATTGCCGGATGAAAAAATTATTGACCTTTATGGTACGCCAACCTTATTAATGCATGGCGATACATTGTGTACAGATGATGTGTCTTACCAGCGCTTAAGACGTGCTTTTCGTAATAAAGTCATTCAAAAAATCTACCTCTCACTAAACCCTGAAAGGCGCTCACGTATTGCAGGAAACACGCGAAAAATAATCAAAAACAAAACCCCTAAAAAAGCTTACAAAATAGTTGATGTTAATCAGCAAGAAGTTGAACGAGTGATGATAAATGCAGGGGTGCAGCAATTAATTCATGGACACACGCATCGCCCGGCAATACATGAATTTTATCTAAATGAAGTTACTGCTAAACGGGTAGTGCTGAGTGATTGGAGCGATAAAGCTTGTTATTTACGCTTCGATAATAAGGGTTTCGAATTAGTTAATAACTAATGATTGTTGTGTGTTCTGTTGTGCCCATGGATTACTTTTAATAATACCTACGGGTAAATTTGTTTTACGGCTAAACGCCCAGATGACATTTTCTTTATTATTTCCTCGTAAGGGGAAAAATGCATAATCAGAAAGTTTCCCTTCTTGTTGTTCTAGAAATCGCTGTAACTTTTGTTTAGCCGAGTCATTACTAAATATCACATCAGCTTGCAGATTTTTTGTAAAAACAGTGTCTATGTGTGTTGTAAAGGGTTGATAAAACTGTGGTCTTTTATCAATATCAGGTTGTTGGTTTAGCACGATATCCAGAATAAGATCTGATTTTTTCTGTTCATTTTCAGGTAATTTAGCAACAACGAGTTCGGGGGAGGATAAAAATAAACGATTAAAGTCTTTATACCAAGGTTGATAAGGGAAAATTTCACTGACATTGGTTAATGTAAAACGATCACCTGTAAATACGGCATAGGCGGGATGTTTTAAGAATAAGGAATAAGCGCCAAAAACAAACGCAATAATTTGTATGCCTAACAGCACATTGATATCAAATTTCAGATATTTTTTTCCTTCTTTAAAGACAATAAAAACCAGCAGAGGCCCTAAAATAAGGTCAGCAAAAATCAACATTAGAGCGGTTTTAGTGAAACCACCTAGCGTAGAAAATGAATAAGGAAACCAAGTAAAGTAAGCAAATATTAAAAATAATATGATGAGCGCTTGGCTAATAATTAGGTTTCTTAAAGCTACTTTAGTTCTCAAACTTAGTCCATGCATAGTAAAAAAGTGTACTTTACAGAGGTGTTCAAAACAAGGTTATAAACTTCTTGATCAAAGGTTAAGAATAACTGAGCGTTAGATATATCGTGTTTAGAATCTAATGACTGTGTTATCGTCATCGTCGTGTTTTTATTGAGGCTGAAGTTATGCAACAAAGAGTCATTACAACTTTATTGGTGAGTATTTTCTTACTGCTCAGTGCTTGCAGTCAAAATGCGAGTCACCTACCTTCATTATTTGATATTCCCAGTACGATTGGTTCGGTGTTTGAGAATGCAAACTATAATGCGAAACGTAAAAAGGTTGCTGCTTATGTCACAAAGCATTATCTAGCGTTGAGGAAAGATGTTTCAAGCGAAGGTGGAGAGGTTTTAGAAGGGGCTTTCGATGTTGCAGACATTAAACAATCGAAACGTAAAAAAGCTAGACAAATACTTTATTCAAGCAAAAAAACGACCTATGAAAATGCGGGTTTAGTGGCAGATTCTTTAGTGCAAATTTTTGCTGCATTATATGTTAATGAAAGTAGTCCAAAAGATAAAAGGATTAATGGATTAAGTTACTTTGATGCACAACAACTAATCACACAATATGCAGAAAAAAACTTTGACTCACTGCGAATCGTGATTAAGGAAGGGCGGGGCGCTGTTTTAGAGGGTTTAATGCAGACGTTAAATATTAATAACCCTGCTAAGCAAAGCATTTTTAAAACCAAGGCAAAAAGTCAGTACTATAGAATTTATCTCGATATTGTTGTTACCAGTATTATGATAAATACCTAGTATTTATTTCATGCTGCACTGTGGCAATATTTTCTTTAGTGATTTATTTGTTAGTGGCATGTGGTTAAGTCGTCAATTTTTTATTTGTTTACCAGAGTGCTCTTCTATTGCTTTTGCGAGAATAAAGTCTCGCTCGGTAATAGCATTGACTTCGTGAGTGGTTAAATCAATTATAACTTTGTTATACACATTAAACCACTCTGGGTGATGTTTAAAGCGCTCGGCAGTTAGGGCAACTTGTGTCATAAAATCAAATGCTGTGACAAAGTCTGTAAATTGGTATTTCCGATGAAGTTTTTTATCTTTAAGCGCCCAGCTTTTATACTGTGTAAGAAATAGTTCGATTTGATGTGTTGTAGCTGGTTTGATTATTGGCATCGTATTGTTTAAAGCCCAAATTCACTAAAAGGTATAAAAGCTACATTGTCACCTTGTGTCACCGTAGTATCAAAAGGAATAAATACTAAGCCATTTGCCCAAGTGGTCGAACTTAGAACTCCAGAACCTTGCTGCGGGTAGAGTTCAATTTGACCATTTTCAATACGCCCCCTTAAATATTCATTACGAGACCCAGCTTTACTTCGAGTAAAATTAGCGGGTAACTGAAACTCAGTAGCTTCTGTGTTATTACAGCCTTGAGCTTTTAATATAAAGGGGCGTGCAAATATACAAAAGGTGGCAAATACGGATACAGGGTTGCCTGGCATTCCTAAAAATACGGTATCTCCTTGTGCAGTTTTGATGTTGCCAAATGCTAATGGTTTACCCGGTTTAATATTAACGCGCCATAATTCAAGTTGGCCGAGTGCCTCAACCGCCACGCGGATATGGTCTTCTTCACCGACGGATACACCGCCGCTGGTGATGACTAAATCAGCTTGTTCGGCAGCTTTTTGTAAGGCGCTCTTAGTCGCTTTTAAACTATCTTCAATAATACCTAAGTCAATAATCGTGCAACCAAGGCTTTGCAGTAAACCGGTTATAGTGTAACGATTTGAATTGTAAATCTCACCACTTTCTAGTGGCTCATCGGGTTCACGAAGCTCATCACCGGTTGAAAAAATGGCCACTTTCAAAGGCTCGTAAACGGGGATTTTACTAATCCCAACGGAAGCCGCTAAACCAAGCTCTTGTGGGCGAACTTTTGTGCCGGCCTGTAAGATGATGTCGCCTTGATTAATATCCTCACCTGCTTTTCGAATATTATTGCCAGCAGTAAGTGAGCCCATTATTTTGACAGTGTCGTTATCACGCTGACAAACTTCCTGCATGACAACGACATCTGCTCCTACGGGTATAGGTGCACCTGTAAAAACGCGCGCAGCTGTACCTTTTATTAATGGTTTGCCGATGCTTCCCGCAGGGATTCGTTGGCTAACTTCAAGGCTATTTTCATGCGCATCTAACAGGTCGCTACTATTAACCGCATAGCCATCCATCGCGCTGTTATCGAATGGCGGTACTTGAATGTTTGAGGATAAATCAGTAGCTAAAACTCTTCCCAAGGCTTTATTTAGAGGCAGGGCCGTTATTTTGGCAGATTTAGCAATGCGCTCTGCTTGCTCTAACAATTGTTTTAAAGTTTCATCAATAGAAAGTAATGTTTGTCCAATATCACAATTTTGATCAGTTGGATTATTATCGGTGTTTGCCATGCTACTTCTCCAAAAAACGTGGCATGATTTCGACCAAATTACACGGTTGGGTTGTTGCATCAAGCTGGTGTGAAATAATTCCATCCCAAGCGTCTTTGCAGGCCCCAGGTGAGCCCGGTAACGTAAAGATTACCGTGCCATTGGCAAGCCCTGCAATTGCGCGCGACTGTATGGTTGAGGTTTTAATTAAGTCATAAGAGAGTTGACGAAAGATCTCACCAAAGCCATCAATTTCTTTATCGTATAGCGGCTTCATCGCCTCTGGCGTTACATCACGCCCCGTTAAGCCGGTGCCACCAGTAGTAATAATTACTTGTACTTCTGGGTTGGCAATCCATGTTGATACCACCGCACGCATTTGGTAAATATCATCAATCACTATGTTCTTTTCGAATAAAATATGCCCAGCATTTGTGAGGCGATCTACTAGAAGATTTCCTGACTTATCATCAGCCTTGGTACGAGAATCCGAAACAGTCATTATGGCGATGTTTAGTGCTTTAAAATCCATTTATTGTCCTGCTATAAGTTATATCGAGTGAGTTGATTATAAGGTAAATATTATCAAGCGCTAATAATAAGACTATTTTTAACGATTGATGAGTTTATTAATCTAAAAAATAGAACGTAATAATAAAAACAAACTATTTTACAGAATATAAAATCAGACTTACACTGTAAGACTAACAGTAAATAGGAGAATAAAATGTCAAACGAAGGCTACCATGAACCCATCAGTGAATTAACCGATGAAACCCGCGATATGCACCGCGCTATAACATCTTTAATGGAAGAGCTAGAAGCAGTTGATTGGTATAATCAACGTGTTGATGCGTGTAAGGATGCAGAGCTAAAGGCGATTCTTGAACACAACCGTGATGAAGAGAAAGAACATGCCGCAATGGTATTGGAATGGATACGTCGTAAAGACTCTGTTATGGATAAAGAGTTAAAATATTATTTATTTACGGATAAACCCATCGCACATAAATAGCGGTTAACGGTATACTGCGTCTAAATTAACAGAATTAAAATTTAAGGAATACACATGAGCAAACATTACGACCTAATCGCAATCGGTGCCGGCAGTGGCGGGCTATCAATAGCGGAGCGTGCCGCATCTTACGGCGCAAAAACAGCAGTGATTGAAGCGGGCGAACTGGGCGGCACTTGTGTGAATGTCGGTTGTGTTCCGAAAAAAGTGATGTGGTACGGCGCGGGCGTAGCGCAAGGTTTGAAGGATGCACAAGATTATGGTTTTAATATCGACTTAGAAGGTGACTTTGATGGTAAAAAATCAGGGAAATTAAACTGGGAAAAGCTAGTCATGAAGCGAGAAAACTTCATCGGTGGAATCTTAGACTGGTACGATGGTTACATGGGCGAAGCAGGGGTTGATGTTATTAATGGCTACGCTAAGTTTATTAATAATACGACCATTTCTGTCGATGGCGAAACCTATACCGCCGATAATATTGTGATCGCAACAGGTGGTCGCCCAATCATCCCGAGTGATATTGAAGGCGCGCAGCTAGGTATGACATCAGACGGATTTTTTCAAGATTTAGATGAGGTTCAACCGCAAAAAGTTGTCGTCGTTGGTGGCGGTTACATAGCCCTAGAACTCGCCATGTTGATGGATGGTTTAGGCTCAGATGTATCGGTGCTTCACCAGGGTTGGCCAGTGCTAGAAGGCTTTGATGGCACCATCCAAAAAGCACTACGCAAACAGATGGAAGACGATAAAATTGCACTTTATGACGACGAAATTATTGCCAAGGTGGAAGAGCAATCAGACAGCAGTGAAGATAAAAAACTGCTGACTATTCATTTTAAAGACGGCAGTAGTATCAACGATGTAGAGGCGCTAATTTGGGCCATCGGGCGTAAGCCTAATACAGATACTATTGGATTAGAAAATACCGATGTACGATTAGACCCGCGCGGTATGGTAATAGTCGATGACTTTGAGAAAACCAGCGTTGAAGGCATCTATGCGATTGGCGATATTATCGGCAAAGCACCACTAACACCCGTAGCAATCGCCGCAGGGCGTCGCCTAGGTGATCGCTTATACGGCGGCAAGCCCGAGCGTAAAATGTCATACGACAATATCGCTACCGTCATGTTTACCCATCCGCCAATAGGCACGCTAGGCATGAGTGAAGAAAAAGCACGAGAAGAGCATGGCGATGTCGTAAAAGTTTACCAAACCGACTTTGTGCCGCTGTATCACCAAATGACACGTCATAAAGCTAAAACGCATATGAAGTTGATCGTACTAGGTGAAGAAGAAAAAATTATCGGCTGTCACGTGATTGGCTTAGGTGCAGATGAAATGCTGCAAGGATTTGCTGTGGCGATTCGTATGGGGGCTACTAAGGCAGATTTTGATGATACGATTGCGATACATCCGGTGAGTGCGGAAGAGTTAGTTACGCTTAAATGAAATTGCTTTCTAGAGCGCCCTAGGCGCTAGAAAGTACATCGCTACACCTTCCGTAGGTAAGTGTCGATGTTGGTTACAGCAAGGGAGACGCTAGTTAATTCTACAATGCGTTGCCGACTGTACTAGAGTGCATCATGTACTGATTGTACGCTCAGACATTCGCCGTGCAGTCGCACGCCTTGATATGAGCCAATAATATAAGCACTCTAAGCAATTTTAGCCATTTTCACTCGTCATCTGAGGTATGCTGAGCTCTCAGGTAGTTGCAAAGTTAATTATTTTTTCTTTATTGTTCTCAAAGGGAGTTACTTGTACGCCAAGCCCAATAGTTTGTAGAGCAAGATGTTGGGCTTCATACTCAGCGTCAAATCATATCCCAACATTTCAGTCGAAATAAGCTTAAAATCAGCTTCGCTAATTTTTAAATGCCCAAAACGAAAGGCGTAGCCCCAGTTTTTTATTTTTTATAAAGTCTAACTGTTCTATTAAGGGTCTAATGGGCATCTTTACATGCTAGAAGTTCAATGTCGCGGCGAAAGGGAATAAAGCCTAGAAACATTTCGAACTCGTATGCCTCATCCCCCGTTACTTTGCCTATGGCAGTAAACTTCTGGCAGGGTGTTTTTTCTTCAAACACTTCTTTGGGTGAGTAATAAATTATTCAGCCGCTTGTTTTCATGCGTTTTAGGGGGAGGGCTTTGCCGTGACAAAGCTGGCAAAAACCGCCTTCTACGCCTCGTGTAATATGATCTCTGGAGGCTACGCCTATTCAGTAGCTCATTAGTGGCTCTTTTATATTATTGTGAGGTCTGTATATTATTTAATCGCTAAACGTAAGTTTGTTTTAATCTCTTGGGTTAATTGCTCAAATACGCCCGCTTGTTCTGCATAGTTTTGCCAGTTTTTGACCACATCCATGACTTGATCAAAAATCTGCTGTGATTCTTTTTTGAAATTGCCAATCAGTTCTGCCACGACGAATAGGTCATCGCGGCTAAAGTTATCGCGTTTTCCGTTGATGCTCATTTGGTGGGCATTGACCCACGGTGAGTCTTTTTTGTAGCTGTAGGCAATGTCAAAAGCGGGTGACAGTCGCCAAGCTGCTTTGGGATTGTCTAAAATAAAGCCGGTGTTTTTGGTGTGGTCGTCGTGGTTGCGTGCAATCACGTTAAAGACCATACGGCGGTATATTTCGATGGCATCTTGTCGTGGTAGTTTGAGTTGTCTTGCGACGCTGAGCAGTTGTTCATAGCTGTAGCTGCCGGGTTGTTTGTAGTCGGCGTGGTCAATGGAACAGAGTGAGGCGTAGTGTTTTTTACGGTTAGGATTTTTGTCACTGCCACGGTCGAAGCGTTGGGTGATAAAGTGAGCGCGTTCGCCATCGATGAATAATTCAGAATGCGAGATATTGATGCCAGCATCTTTTGCCATTAGGTAGTAGGCGTATTCCATGCGGCCGTATCCTTGCGGATCACCAAACACTTCGCTGTCGGTTTTGTGTTCTTCCATCCCGTCAAATTTTAATAAGAAATGCTCAAAACCGGCGGGCATATCCACCTGACCTGAGCGTAATTCGGTGCGATCTTTATTGATGGCAACCAGCGCTTTGGCACGCGCGCCACCCGCTGATGTGCCAACTTGAAACAGTGCGGACATGGCATCGTCGTTATCATCTTTGATATTTTTTGCAAGCTTGCTACGCTGATCTAAAATTGTCTGTGCCATTTGGATTAATGAATTCAGCTCAAGTTGTTGGCTGGTGCTTTTGGCTCTAGCGATGGCAGGTTCAAACTCCAGTGCGCCCATGCCGCGGTTGCCGATATACAATAGGCGTTCCAGCGCATTGAATGAGTTGCTATCCCGTCCATTTCTTGCCAGCCATGCGTTGATGACGGCATTACCAAAGTCATCGGGCAGGGTATCGGCAAATAGGGCAGGTAGCCCGTGATAGGTTGTGGGACTTAAGTTAGGAAATTGATATTTTCGAGAGGCAGATGAACTAGTAGGTAGCGGCATATGGATGGGCGCAATTTCAACGCCGCTCTGAATCCAGTTGGATGAATATTCAAAGCGACTTATTTGGCTTGCAGGGTCATAGACCAGCGCGCCAACTAATTTCCCCCAAAGATGAATTTCCGCAAGATTTTGCATCGTTTACGAGTACCTCACCAGCCTAAATCAGGCTTGGGTTCATTAACTTCATTATTGTGTTTTTTAGAGGCACGCTTGCGTTGTTTGCCTTTTAGCTTGAGTTGTTGCATTGGGCTAAAGCCTGTTTCGGGGATGAATTTTTCGAGTTGATCAAGCTGGTTTAGCACCCGTAAAACGGCAATAATATTTTCAAACTTGCCCGAGCCTTTAACCAAATTACGATACGATACACGTGACAAACCAATCTCATCAGCCAATTGTTGTTGAGTGAGATTTTGCTCCAAGCGGAGTCGCTCAATACGCTCACCAAGCTCTGCCGCAATCGCTTTGTTTGTCATGCCAGTAAAATTCATAATGATAATATAACTATACTTTAGAAGATTAAAGTATGATTAATGTATAATAATATTGTCATAATAATGGTGTATTTTTGTATAAGTTGCAATAGTTTTTTGATGGTGGGGTGTTATCACACGATATGATTTGTATCTGAATCCTGATTTCGATACGGAAAACAATGCGGATAACAGAGTGTAGGAAATTGGTTTAGCACGGGGTTTAACTCTACTGTATTATCACCCCATGACAGATAAATTAAGTGACCAGAATAGTAAAAAATTTATAACTGAACTGAAGCAACGCCTTAGATTAGTTAACAGGAGTTCAAATAGTTCGATAGATAATCGTTTAAAGCTCATTCTACATGTCGGCACACCTAAAACAGGAACAACAAGTGTGCAGGTCTATTTAGATAAAAAACAACGTAAACTTCGCTTACAGGGTATTCTCTATCCGACTCGTTTTCATAACCCGAATGCGCCAAGACATCAGTGGTTTGAGCGAAACTTAGTAAGCAGTAATTTCGAAAGCTTGCTAGAGAATTTTGTAGATATTTTAAATCATGTTGAAGAACACACGCATACTATCTTGTTATCATCAGAAGGCATTTACAATCATTGGTGGGATTTTCCAGAAGAGTCAAAAGCTTTATTGCTTGAGTTAAATAACTTATTTGATGTTGAAGTATGGGCATGGTTTCGTGAGCCGCTAGTGTTTGCTGAGAGCTTTTATAAACAGTGTCTGCGTAACCCTCAGGTTGGTCATATCAGTTGCTATGGCAGGGACTTATCCTTTGCCGAGATGTTAGCAGACCCGTGGTTTAGTCAGCATTTAGATTATATTGGTTTTGTAAATGAGTGTGATGAGTTGTTTGGTAAAGACTCAGTGAGTGTATTTGATTGTCAAACGGACACAGTAAAAACAGTGATTAATCTTTTGGGTTTAACGACACCGCATGATAACCCTACACCACGTAAAAATAACTGCATGACTTCGGTAACTGCGGAGTTGTATCGGGTGATTAATCGTTTGCCTTTAGCCGCGAAAGAGAAAGAGAAATTAGTGCCATTTGTTAATGAGTTGGACTCCGCGCTAATGCTATATAGTGATAGAGAAAATAACTCTTTAATTGATAATGAATCGAGAGATAAAATCATTAAAATGACGTCTGAAGGGATGTTGGGGATACAGAAACGTTTTGTTGTGTAGCCCTTCCTTTGTTAGATAATAACGATAAAAGTTACTTATATTTAGTAAACTGAGACTTTTCACGACTAGGATGACAAGTAAAAATGGCTGAAAGCGCACTAGTTTTCGTTGAAAAACTAGCTAATAACGCAATCAGTGAAAACTCATCCGATTTTTCTTTCGCTATCGACTCGTGCAAAGGTCTCGGATTATGTTAATTATTAGATGTTTTTATTCAAAAGGTATTAAATAAAATGTTATGAATTTTAATAAAGCTAGACTAAAACTACTTAAAATTATTAGCCTTGCTCTTTTATTACTGGGTTGTACTCCTGAGCAAAAAAACACAGGTGGGGTTGACGAGCCAGAAATAACAAATGGTGTCAGCTTTTATAAAGAAACGCTAAGGCGAGTTGGTACTGGCGGGGTAGCAGGTGATAATTGGTGCGTAACATGGGCTAATGATGATAGTCAGATAATATCGATGGATGATGGCTCATGGCTGGATCCAACGGGAAGCTATCATAACCGCCTTTATAAAATAACAGGCTCCAGTGATTTTAGACATAATAGCGATGTAACTGAGATTGAGAACTATCCTTATTTTAGAGATGGTGGTGGCGAGCGTGGCTGGTATGGCTATGGCGTTGTCTCTATTGGCAATACACTTTATACCACGCTGTCTTTGACGCCGAATACCAAGTTTAATCCCTTTATAGGTGTGAAAATATTGAAATCACCAGACAACGGTGAAAATTGGTATCGAGTTAATAAACAGGGCAAAGAAAGAAAACTATCAACTGATAATTTGGCTAATTATGAAACAGATTCTGGTGAAATGTTTTTCGATAGGGAGTTTGGTAAAACAGGTCATGGGCGCACCTCTTACCCCTTTGTTTGGCTTAGTTTTGTTCAAAATGGTAAAGCAGCCGCTGCCTCAAAGGATGGCTATATCTATATTTATTCACCAGAAGGTTCAGATGCTTCTCAGCTCTTACTCGCAAGGGTAAAGGAAGATAAGTTTGAGGCAAGGTCGAACTGGGCGTTTTTTAAAAGCTGGAATGGCTCAATACCTGTTTGGACAAAGGATATAAACCAGCGAGGAGTGCTTCATAAATTCCCTGATAAAAACAAAAATAATGATTACTTTGGTTGGTATTCTTGGTTGCCATCGGTTGTGTGGAACGAGGGTTTAGGTGTTTATATTATGGTAAATGGTGGCACTTATGCGGGAATGAGGCGAACACAATCACGCTCAGATTATTATAATAGTTGGATACATACTAAGACGGGTAGTCTAGGCTTTTGGTATTCTAAAAATCCTTATGGCCCTTGGACAAAGTTTTATTATACTGAATATTTCACGGTTGATAATAAAAATAACCGTACCTACCAACCTAAATTGTCGCCTAAATGGATTAGTGAAGATGGTAAAAAAATGGTCTTGATTTGGTCAGACGCAGGTCAGAATAGCAAAGGAGAATATTATTCTGATAATTACACTTGGAACCAAATGCAAATAGAAATTAAAAATGAACTGTGGAAAAAGTAAAATATTTTCTACATAGTGAGATCTTTGCGTAAATCAGATGACGAGAAAAAATCCCAAGATTCCATTTCTTCGTTGAAAACTGCTAATAACCTGCTGATATCGTAATCCATCTAAATACTGTGCTAACGCTATATCTGGATAGACAGAACACGCTGATTGATAAATGTACTTTAAGTCCTTTTTGAATACGGGTGAAACTTTTGTCCTTACCCCAATAGGGATATTCAGAACTTAGTTCAGTCACGTATACTCCATCCACAATTTTCATAAACTATTTACCCATTTCAAGAGGATAAGCAAATGAATCAGGAATATTACGACGCAGTTGTATCAATGGAAAAAGCAGGAGTTGATGCTGAGTATTTACAAGGTTGGCAGGGCGGATACCTTGTAAACCCTGAGCGTGAAGAGCAGCGAGTAACAGATGCTTATGAAGCTGGTTACGCTGATGGTGTTGAGCATAATATGGATGGTTATAAAAGCTGGGTTAAGTAGTAATACTCTAGTTAGTTTTATATTAAAAAAACCCCCTTGTTTATCAGAGCAAGGGGTTTTTTTTTAATATTTTTTCCTTATTGTAAATATATATCCCCCGATAAGCATGAATAGAAACCATTAGTTGGTTAATATTTATACTACTTGTCGCTTGTATAGCTACTATCATCAAGAACTTACTACAAAAGATTATTAATCTAATAGAAACTAGTTAAATCCAAAGTGGCTAGGAGCTATTATGATAACAAAACAAACGGAACTGCTCGGAAATGGAAGTTGGTATGAGAAGCTGGCAGATAGTAAAACGAATTTTTTAGATAAAGTCTATGATTTACTTACTGATTCACACCATACTTCACTTACGAACAATAACGAGCAGAAAATGAGCCACAATAAAAAAGTAATTTTGCATGTAGGTGGTGAAGATGTGCGAATGCGGATTCCAATGCTTACTATACTCTCATCAAATAATTTTAATGTAGGCGCTATTGGTTGTGAGGATTATGAAGCCTTTGAAAGAACCGATATTCCTTATTTCAACTATACTTTACACCGTTGGCTGACACCCTTTGCTGATGAAGCTAGTAAAAAAGAGCTCATCGGGATTTTTAAAAATGTTGAGCCCGATCTAATTCATCTTTTTGATACGAAGCCCGGCGTTCTTACCCCGAAAGTTGCTAAACAATCTGGTGTGAAATATGTGGTTAGGACCGTCACAGGAATGGGTTATGTTTTTTCATCAAATTCAGTTATTGCGCAGCTCTTAAAGCCTTTCTATCGAATGGCACAAAAACGCGCAATTGCATACACCGATGTTGTAATTTTTCAAAATGAAGATGATAAAGCTTATTTCGAAAAATATAAATTAGTTCCTGCAGAAAAAAGTAAATTGGTGCGTAGTTCAGGCTTAAATGTAGAAGACTTTCTGAAAAATAAGCCAAATGAAACTGAGGTGGTTAAAATTCGTAAACAGCTTCATGCTGGCGAGAATGATGTTGTCGTGACTATGGTTGCGCGCTTAGTAAAAGATAAAGGTGTGTTAGAGTTTTTAAAAACCGCTAAGCAATTATCACAATATTCGAATATTAAGTTCGTACTAGTAGGGCCTTTAGGTTCTGAAGGCAAACAAGCTATTGAGAAAAAAACTATTGAATACTATGCGCAATATGTTAATTATATCGGCTCAGTAAGTAATGTTGTAAAAGTGTTAGCAGCATCGGATATGTTTGTATTACCTACCTACTACCGAGAAGGATTACCGAGAATACTGCTAGAAGCTGGTGCCTTAGGTTTACCCTTGATCACAACGGATATGCCGGGCTGTCGTGATGTAGTAAAAGATGGCTGGAATGGTTATTTAGTGCCTACACGTGATTCAAATGCATTAGCTAATGCGGTTAAAAAGCTATCTGATAACAAAGAGCTACGCGAAGAGATGGGTGCAAAAAATCCTATTTTCATAAAAAATAACTTTAGTTTATCTCAAGTATCTAGTGCTTATATGGATATTTATAATAAATTACTCAATAAGTTGTAAAGGTTTCTTATAAGTATTAACTAGTTAGGGAATTCCTGATCAAGTCCAATTATTTTTAGCTTGCTAAAACAGCCGATATTTTCCACGAAGTTCGGCGCAAGGGAATGACCATTACGTCTCACTTCGTGAAAATAGCGACAGTTTTTTCTACACTAAATTCTAATCGACTTAATCAGGCTTTCCTTAGAAAATCTCAATAATTTATTTAATAGATAATTCACCTAGATCGAAGTTTCACAAGATGGTAGTTTAAACATTCTGAAATAGAATGTTTAAACAAATGAAACAACAAAGTTCTAAATTTCGTAAATTAATTGCATTCGCAATTTTACTGATCACCTTGCTCTTGTTACTGTTTGTTTTTTCAGCAACTAGAAGTGCTTTAGATGTTTGGGATAGACTTCAACAGTTACCCGAAGCCTTATTTTATACTTATTCTGCCCTAATCATTGCGGGCTTGTTTTTTAGTTTCTATCTCATCTATAAGCTCTTACGCCCATCTTCAGCGTTATCTGCTAAGCAAGAGCATGAATATGTATCCCAAGAAACAGTATTAAAAGAGATTTCTAATGCTGAAGAGTCAGGTATGGAAACAAGTGCTCTGCACCGAGAAATAGAGCATTTAGAAGAGCGTAAAGCAACGGGTAAAGTGTATATTGCTTTATTCGGGGATGTTAGTACGGGTAAATCATCCATCATTAAAGCATTACTTCCTGAAGCAAAGGTAGATATCAATGTTCAAGGTGGGTCAACTCAGGATATTCATCAATACACATGGGCAAGCACCTCAGGGGATGAATTGGTACTTACTGATTTACCTGGCAGAAGTGAGGCAGAAGGCTCATTAGACTTGATGGCGCAAGAAGAAGCCATTCGTGCCCAAGTTGTGGTTTATGTGACGGATTCGGATTTATCACGCAGTCAATTTAATGATATTTTAGAGTTACAAAGCTTTGGCAAGCCCTTAATCATTGCGGTCAATAAAAGTGACCGTTTTAATAATGAGGAAAAAGATTTAATCAGAGCTCGGTTTACTGAGCATTTTATAGAAGGTGACTCTAATTCATCTTCTATGAAAATAGTCTTTGTTCAATCAGGGGGGGAAGAAGAAGTTCTAAAAATATATCCCGATGGGCGGGAAGAAAAAATTCAACGTAAGAGAAAAGCAGATGTTGCGGCGTTAGCAGAATCCCTGCAGAGTGAAATTGATACACAAACAGAGCTATTAGAATCATTACGGGATGCCAGTGTCTTTGTGCTGGTGAAACAAAAACTTGATAAAGCAAAAGATCAATTCCGACAAGAAAAGGCTGAGTCTATTATTAAAAGCTCAACGCGCAAAGCAGTGTTGGGTGCATTAGCAGCGGTAAGTCCAGGTTCTGATCTAGTCATTCAGGGTGTCTTAGGTACACAAATGGTTAAAGGTCTATGCGCCTTATATGATGTACCTGTACGCCAACTTGATATTGATAAATTATTAAATTTTAGTGGTAGTCAAATGAAGAAAAGTACCCCATTGTTATTGGCAGTTGCAGGCAATGGTATGAAGGCATTTCCGGGGATTGGTACGGTTACGGGTGGCTTAACGCACGCCGTTGCTTATGGGCTAATTTTTGATGCATTAGGCCATGCGGTCAATAAAACCTTGCAACAACGTGGTAAGCTACAAGCAGCACCGGCAGCGATTACCTTTAAGGAGATGTTAAGTGAAGATCTTGAATCACGTGCAAAGTTATTTGCCAAGCTGGTTTTCGACAAGCAACGAGCAGACAAATGAGGACACTACAAATAATAATGCCATGTCGAACAATAGTCATACCACAGTCATGAATAAAGGTGATTCTAATATTGATTTAGCTAAAGAGTCTTTAACAGCGCTGCTTGATGATCGTCGAGTTCCTGATTCTGTGCGTAATGTTTTACAGGAAGATTACCAGCAGTTACGGATCATGTTGGATAAGTTGGAAAATGGTCATTTACATATCGCGGTATTTGGTCGTGTGAGTGTCGGTAAATCATCGGTTCTTAATGCTTTACTGGGTAAAGATGCGTTTAGCGTTAGTATTTTGCATGGTGAAACTAAAACTGAAGGCATTGAAGAATGGCAAGAGGTTGATGCTGGTGGGGTTTACCTCATTGATACACCAGGGATTAATGAAATAGATGGTGAGGAAAGAGAGCGTCTAGCGCATGAAGTCGCTAATCGTTCAGACTTATTGTTATTTGTAGTTGATAGTGATTTAACGGATGTAGAGCTGAGTGCGTTAAAAACAGTTGCCGCAACCAACCGGCCAATAATTTTGGTGGTTAATAAATCTGATCAATATAATGAAAAAGAAGTTCTGCAACTACGTACTATTATTCGTAAACGTGTAACAGGGCTTATTGCTCCTGAAAATATTGTATTTACGGCAGCATCACCCAGTCAGCAAACCGTTATTATGGTGGATGATGAGGGCAATGAGACTGAAACAATCCGCCAACGACCTGTTGATATAATAAATTTAAAGTCTCGACTTTGGGATATTATCGAGGCGGAAGGTAAAACACTGTCAGCATTAAATGCCTCGTTATTTGCGGGTAGCTTAAGCGAGCAACTGGGTGAAAAGTTACTCTCAGCGCGTAAACAAGTGGGCGAGGACACTATTCATATGTATTGTATTGGAAAGGGTATTGCAGTTGCACTTAACCCTGTACCAGTGGCTGATTTACTAGCAGCTGCCGCTATCGACGTTAGTATGGTTATTCACTTGTCTCGTATCTATGGTTTACCCATGAGTAAATCAGAAGCAGGGGAGTTGATCAAAACAATTGCGGCTCAAATGTTGGTGCTGTATGCAACTTTTTGGGCAATACACTTGGCTTCATCGGCATTAAAAATTGGCACGGTAGGGTTTTCTACGATTGTGACAGGGGTGGCGCAAGGGGCTGTAGCTTGGTATAGCACCTTGGTTGTAGGTCGAGTGGCGGAAGACTACTTAGCAAAAGGGAAGTCTTGGGGAGAAACGGGGCCTAAGCTTACCGTACAAAATATTTTGGATAGCTTGGATCGAGATTCGATCATGAGTGAGGCAAAAGAAGAAATTGTAGCGTATTTGAAAACATCAAAAAAACCGAAAAAGTCCTAAGCGGAAGATAATAAGCATCATCAGACCTTTTTCGGTAGTGAGTTTATTTAGTTTTTAACCAACCGACAGGAGAAGTATGTATGAATATTTTAGCTTTTGGACCCAATGGTAGTGGCAAAGGAACGCAGGGCGCAATTGTAAAAGAAAAATATGGTTTAGATCATATTGAATCAGGTGCTATTTTTAGAGAGCACATCAAAGGTGGTACTGAATTAGGTATGAAGGCGAAGGCCTTTATTGATAGCGGTGACCTTGTTCCTGATGAGATTACGATACCAATGGTATTAGAAACTTTGAGTAATTCGAAAGAGAAAGGCTGGTTGTTAGATGGTTTTCCAAGATCATTAGTGCAGGCAGAAGCTTTAGATGCAGCGCTTAAAGAGGCAGGTATGGATCTTGATTTTATGATTGAAATAGAACTAGATCGTGAAATTGCTAAGCAACGCATCATGGGACGAAGACTTTGTGCAAATGATAATAATCACCCGAACCACATTGCTTTTGATGCGATAAAACCGGTAGAAAAGGAGGGTGAACTGTTTTGTCGAGTTTGCGGTGGTGAATTATCAGCGCGCGCTGATGATCAGGATGAAGAAGCGATTAATAAACGTCATAATATTTATTATGATAATAAGACAGGCACAATGGCAGCCGTTAACTACTTTAAAAATGAGGCTGGGGCTAAGGTGATTTCAGTGAATGGATCTAAAGCGATTGGTGATATTTCTGAGGAAATAATGTCTCAACTGACATAAAAAATTAGATTGAAACTAACTTGTTTCAGTGATGAGCGTCTTTCGTTACTGATACAATAAAAAAGCGTTCGGCCTACAGGCTAGCGCTTTTTTATTGGTAATTTTTAATTACAGTGATCGAACTTTTGCTGTTCTTTGAACATTTTGAGTAGTCGCGTAAGAATAATACTTTTGGTTATATTCAGGGTTAATGGCCCGGCTTAAACGCGTTAAAACACTTCCAAGCAGGTTGGCTTTTGCGCTCTCTAAACGTTTAAGACTATCGAGCAAACTAGCTTTTTGGGTTACGCCTGCTTGCACCGTTACAATGGTGGCTTCGGCTAGATTAGCAATCACAAGCGCATCTGCCAAACCTAAAACAGGCGGGCCATCAATAATAATATGATCATATTCTTGAGATGCTTTGTCTAATAATTCGACCATTTTTTGCCCTGATAAAAGCTCTACTGGGTCTGAAGGAATAGGACCAGATGTGATCACTCTTAAGTTTTTAATCATACAAGGGTGGCTAGCATCCTCATAAGGCGCTGTGGTATTGGCTAGTACATTGGTCAAGCCTTCAATATTATTTAATTCTAGTAATTTATGAATACTAGGATTCCTAAGATCAGAGTCGATTAAAAGTACTTTATTTCCAGTTTGAGCGTAAGCCGTAGCAAGGTTGAGTGCAATTGTACTTTTTCCTTCTGCTGCTCCAGAGCTGGTGATGAAAATTGTTTTTGGTGCGCCACTGCGTGTTGAAAAACGTAAGCTAGTTCGTAAAGATTTTATCGCTTCCGTTAATGGAGATCGAGGTTCTAGTGCAACTTGAAGTGCTAACTTTTTAGGATCAGTATCCTTAATATCAGGTAATTGGGTCAATACGGGGAGCCCTGTTGTACGCTCAAGGACCCGATGATCTTTTATCGTATCATCCGTAAACTCACGCAAAAAGGCAATTCCCATACCGAGTAATAATCCTAGTAATGAACCAAATAATAAATTAGTTTTTAAGTTGGGCTTGTACCTTTTACTGGGTGGGCTAGCTTTATCAATGATCGTAATGTTATTTGAATTTACATTGATGGCGGTATTAATTTCCATCAGCTGTTCAAGCTGTTTATTGTAAGAGAGTTGATTAATTTCTACTTCTCTCAATAAACGATTGTATTTTGTGTTTTTAGCTTGCCCACTTAATGCACTTTTTTTAAGCACTTCAAGTTGGGTGCGCAACATATTTTCTTTTTGTTGAGCTTCTAAAAAACGGGTCTTGAGTGATGATTTGATATTATTTGTTTCGGCATTGATATCACCTAAAATATTATCAATTTGTTTGCGTAAACGACGAGCGCTTGCGGTGCGTTTGTTCTTTAGTGACTGATATTTAGCCTCATTTTTTGCCGCTGCTTTCTTTAAAGATAGAATATAAGGGTCATTAATGGTAGCTGAGATACCATTTTCTGGGTTTTTTCGGTGCAGTGTAAATGCAGCTTCGGCTTCTATTCTTTCTTTCTCTGCGAGCACCACTTCTTCTGTGTGCTTTTTTAAAGTGAAGCTACCACTTGATTGTCCATCTGCATCTTGCACAATACCTTCAGCACGCGCGTACTCATTGAGCTTCTGTTCTGCTTCTTCTAGGCTTCTTTTAGCAATCGTGATATTTTCATTCACATAAGCTTTGGAGCTAGTTGCGGTATCAAATCGACGTTCTAAGTTTTGTCTGACAAAGGTCTTAGCTACGGAGTTGCTTATTTGGGCAGCAAGCTGAGGATCAGATGAGTCATAACTCACTTTTAATAATTGAGAGGTTCCAATGGGTTTTACTGTCAGTCCTTCCAAGAAGAGCAGTTCTACCTGATCTTTTTTATTGGTATTTTTTGAGCCGAAAATACTATTTTTAATTCTGGATAAGAATCCACCAGTAACATTTTTAGTATCCAACTTCAGTTCATCAATAACGCGACGGGCGAGCGTTTTTGTTTGTAGTAATTGGATTTGGGTTTCAAAATAATCACGGTCGCTTCGTGAAACTTCTGTTTTCAAAATGTCACTGGTGTTAGAGCCTGCCGCGTTACGTTCTACTTTAATTGTAGAGTCGGCTCGGTAAACAGGCTTCATGAGTAAAGTAGAAAGTAAGGCAAGCAATAAGGTGGCAAGAGTCGTTGCTAACACTAATTTTTTACGACGAGCTAGTACAGTCATAAATTCTTTAAGATCAAGACCACTTGATTCATCAAGTAACTCTTCAGGGTAAATTGAACTAGGGTGTTTAACCAAATTTGTATGAGACGAATTAGTTTTGGGGGGTAGGTTATTGGTTGAATTCATAAAATTTCGGTTCTAAATTATTTTAAGGTTATTGCTAGTATCTAACGCTTTTTCTTCTTGATCAAACAGGTTGAGGATAGAGAAGTCTTTTCTAACGACAAAGTACCTATTAGAGACCTTTGCTCGACTCTGATGATGAGTAAAAATAGTAGAAGCTCCGCTGCTTTTGGTTGGGAAATTTACTAATAACTCGTTATTAGTTGCATTCATCGTCTCAATCAGTGAAATTTCATCTGATTTTTCTTTTCGCCAGAGATCGTGCAAAGGTCTCTATTCATTAAAATAGCTAAACTTTAAGGGTAACCTTATCTAGCCCAGTTATTTTTAACTTGCTGAAACTACTGCTATTTCCACGTTAAATTATAATCGACTTAATCAGGCGTTCCTGAAGAAAGCGGACGCAGTATAACAGTTTACTTATATTGGAACAAATTGCTGATAGTTAGTTTTTAAGAAAATTTATTACGAAAAAATTTTCTCATGGGTGTTTCTAAAAAATGATAAGAGACAATTGAAAGCATGATTAAAAAAACTAAGAAAATATAGAAGTGCTGTGTATCAGATAATAATAGTCTTGGCACTATAATTTTGTCGTAAAGACCGTGAATAGGTTTTTGTAGTATATATAAAGAATAACTAGCTTCGCCTAATAAAATAAGCCAAGGGTGGCTTAATAGTCGTGAAAATAGTCCTCGGTCTTTTGCTAAAATGATGATAAAAAATAAAAAAGCAGGAGCAAGTAAACCGTTCGTTAATGCGATTTTAAAGCCTAAGATATTCTCAAGATGAGGTCTGCCCCAAATAAATAGAAAGATAATGATGAAGGAGAAAATAATCCAAAAAGTATTATCTTTTCTCTGTGAGTCAGTTGCGCTGTGCTTAAAGAAAATGCCAACGACTAAGCCCGCGATAAAAGAGTTCAGATGCATGAGAGGATTGTAATAAATAAAGTCATGTAAGAGTGTTTTGGGTGCGTATAGGTCTGAGTTAAGGCTTGTCAATAAAACAAGTTGGGTGATTAGCCATAAGCTAATACCAAAAATGGCTAAGGAGCGAATCCCAAATTTATAGACCCATAGTAATAAAAAAGGTAAACAAAGATAAAAGAATGCTTCAACCGATAATGACCAACCAGGCGTGTTAAGCGTGATTGGGTAACCAGGAATCCATGACTGGAGGAGTAATAAGTGCAAAGGTAACTGTGCTGGGTTATTGGCAATAACGCTTACTTTTACGGCTGCAATTAATAATAACGCAACGAGGTAAACAGGGTAAATTCTGGCAAAGCGTGCAACCCAATATTTCTTTTTATTGATAGCATGTTGTTTGTTTTTATCTGTCTGGTAATAGGCAATGGCCATAATGAAACCAGATAAAACATAAAAATAGCCTACAGCAATAGGCCCGGCCGTAACATTTTCGAATAAAAAGGGGATGTTAGCAGGGAATACGCTCTGCCCGTAGTGAAAAAAAACAACCGAGAGAGCGGCAATAAAACGCGTAAATGTTATTTGATCAAGTTGCAAAGAGACTTGTTAGCTTAGTAAGCATTCTTATCATTAAAACCACGGAAGATGGTTAAGAAGATGATTTTCATATCAAGCCATAAATCAAACTCGATACGCTTACGCATTTTATGAATTGTATTAGTTTCGCCACGCCAGCCGTTGACTTGTGCCCAACCTGTAATCCCGGGCTTCACTAAATGGCGCAACATATAACCAGGAATGATTTGTCGGTATTGCTCATTATGCGCGACAGCATGTGGACGAGGGCCTACTATAGACATAGTACCTTGTAGTACATTGAAAAATTGGGGTAATTCATCCAAAGAGGTTCTACGTAAAAACGCACCAATTTTAGTGTAACGACTATCACCACGCGTGGCTTGTGTGACAGTATCACCGTCTTCACAGACAGTCATCGAACGAAACTTCCAGACACGTATTTTCTCACCTTTTTGACCATAACGGGTTTGTTTGAATAACACAGGGCCTTTTGAGGTTACTTTAACGGCGATCGCAATAGCCACTAAAATGGGTGAAATTAAGGTCAGAATAATACTGCCAACCAATAAATCTTCAACCCGTTTAATGAAGGCGTGATCAGCTGAAAAAGGTGAATCATAAATACACAGTACGGGATTGTCTGCAATTTCAATAAATTTGCTTTTAAGTAAATTTGTGGTGAAAAAATCGGGTAACAGGCGAACAGGGGTCGCGCTATCAGAGAGTTGATCAAGTAGACGCAACATGCGCTTACGTGCCTCTACAGGTAACGCGATATAGATTTGATCCCACTCACCGTTACGAGCAGATTTTATCATATCGTCAAAATCACCTAAGTTTTGATAGTGGTTTAGTACATCTTTGTGGATCCGGTCTTCACGGTCATCATAGAAGCCAGCAACTTTATAACCAAACTCTGGTTTGCTTTCCAAGTCTTTAGCGAAATTTAGTCCGTTTCGAGTCATGCCTACGATAGCAACAGTACGGTTGTTAACCCCCATTTTCCGTAAACGTGAAAATATTTGACGTAAAATAAACCGTGCACTAATAAGTAGTACGGGTGTCGCAATAAGCCATGCGACAAGCACTACGCGCGAGAATTGTTCGCTGGTTTTAGTGATAAAAGCGATAAAGACCAAAGACATAAATGTCAAAATCCACGCTAAGGTTACTCTGATGGCTTCATCGCTTAAAGGACGGCCACTCCAAGAGGTATAAATATCAGTAAAACGGCCAACTAAGCCAAAAATAACTACAGCACTTAAGCCTGCAACTAAATAACCTTCGACATTATAAAAGTTAGTATAAGGAGCGCCTAGAAATAGAATAAATAGAATAACCAGAATATCCGTAATTCGATAAATTAGCTCAGAGCTTATGTGTCGATCATCCATGAGGTTAGTTTCCTGAGTTAATAATTAATAGGTTTTCACTCTATTGGGGGTAATTATTAATCTAAAGTTCAATAAAAAGCAGGTTAGGATAACTTTTCTAGCCTACTATTTTGCACTATTGTTGTATAAAAGCAACATATTTTCAGATAAAAGCAAAAACGGGGTGTTAATATCTCACAAGCTTATCATTAACGAGATGATGTGTCTTTTTCCCATTGATAAGACTGAATTTTTTTAAATTGAGCGCTAGCCCTTAGTCTTATGATTGATGCAGTGATGATATAAATAATAGTCGGGATAAAGTCTTTGCTTAGTAGCTTTTTTTTCATCACACTACCGTAATTCTTTTTTTCAATCACTGGGCACTTTTTCTTCGCGATTAACTCCATATTACCGAGTCGGGCACGGGTTTTTATTTTTATCAAAGAGTAAAAATCACGGGGGGCAGTAATATAAATTTCAGCGCCTTTGATATTGGATATTTCACTGTTTTTAAAATGACAACGAATAAAACCATCATCTCCAATCACATTGGCAAACTTATCAAAACGCAGTCTACCTTGTTCGCTGACAATAAAGCTACAGGTCGCGATAACACCTTCCTTAATATAAGGTAGGCTGGTCCAAACCTTGTAGTATGTTTTTACCAACCAAGAAGATTTTCTGGTATCAATAATAGGGGTTGGAGCAGATAATAAAATATCACCAGCGGCCATTTTTTGAGTAATTAGGGGAATGCAGTTATCGCTTAACTGGGTGTCGGCATCAATATAAAAAATAGGGTAGGTAACACCTAGTTCCTGTGCTTTTTGTTCTGCAACATTAAGCGCATTGGTTTTAGAGGGTTTTTTTATATTTAAACAAACAACATGAGGGAATTTATCTTCTACGATTTCAACCGTGTTATCGGTGCAGCCGTTGCAGGGCACAATGATGTGATCAATACCTGATTGATTAACGATACTGTTAAGGCAGTCTTCAATTACGCTTGCTTCATTATGAGCAGGGACGATTACGGTAGCCATAAGTTTATTGGTAGCCCTTTAACCATTGTTTGCGCTGCTTATAAATGGTGCGCCATTCATTACGCTCAGGTATTTTGTCTTTTTTAATGAGTGAAACGAGGTTAAATGCCATTAATTTATTAGCGACATGCGCTAGTAGTAAGCCTTTATATAAGGGTTTTTTCCAGCTTGCATAGTGTTTATTGATTAGCTCGGCCTTTCCTTTCAATAGCTTAAGCATTTTCCCCGATAAGTTGGTTTCGCTGACACCGCCATGGTGGATAATTTTTGCCAGCGGTGTAACGCGAGGTTGATAACCTTTCTTAATCGCTCTGATACAATAGTCTGCTTCTTCGGCATACATAAAGAACGTTTCATCTAGTCCATCTAATTCTTCCCACAGTTTTCTGGGTGTTAAAAAGAAACACCCGGTGATGACATCGACCTCACGTTCACTGTTTCGTCCCCAGCAACCATAATTATCATGATTGAAAAAGCAGCTTTTTTTAAATAGTTTACTTAGCCCAGTTGCGCTAAAAAACAGGTTTTTGAAAGATAGTTGGGCGCGGGCATTATTGGGGTTTAGGCTTAAATCATTGTTTAAAGTCACGCCACCCCAAATGCCTGCTTGAGGTGTTTTTTTGGCATATTCCATTAATTTGTCAACAGCCCCTTCAAGAATTACGGTGTCAGGATTTAGTAACAAAATAAATTCGCTATCGCTGGCTTTAGTGCCGACATTAACACCGCCAGCAAAGCCTAAGTTTGCACCCGTTTGGATAATTTCAACATTAGGAAAGTGTTCAGCGACTAATTCAACCGAGTTATCACTCGAATTATTATCCACCATAATAATGTTAAACGTGGTCTGTTTGGTTTCATCGTAAACAGATTCAATCGCGCGTTTTGTGTAATCGGCGGTATTGTAAGAAACGAGAATAATATCAAGCTGGTTCATTGCTGACTCTATCCAAATGTTGGTTTTTTTCAGGTGTTGCCTGCGCTAAATATTCTTCTGTTAACATGCCGTAGGCAATCGTATCTATACCTGTTTTGATGATTTTAGCAGGGTTTCCTGCAACGATACAGTTATCAGGCACATCCCGAGTAACGACACTGCCAGCGGCAATAATACAATGGTTGCCGATAGTAATATTGGGCAAGATAACGGAAGCACAACCAATAAAGCAATGTGAGCCTATTACCGTTTTTGCTGAGTGGCGACGTGAAGCATAATCATGCGAAAGCACTACCGCATCAAAAGTTACCATGGTTTTTTCACCAATGGTTAAACCTTGTGGGTTGGTTTTATCAATCCGTGCTTTAAATGAAATGCGTACATCTTTGGCGATATTCATGCCGTACATTGTGCGCAAATACCAAGTTCTGGCGTAAAGTAATTTATTGCGCAAGTTAACCAGAGTCATAAACATAGTTTGATTAATGAAGCGCGCTCTCATGGTTGTTCACCGTGAGGTGATGGTATTAATGTCTTATTCTGCTGCTGTCTCTTACGAGCGGAGCGTGAGCGTGCCCTTTGACTCATAGCGCTAATAATTTTATTTAGTTTGGGATAATTATTTGCCCAGCCGATTGAGCCTAAAATAAAGAAAAAGAGTGGTTGAATTTTGCCAAAGTAATCGACGGTAAAACCAATTAAAATAAGCGACATAAAGGCTAGAATCCACGATTTAACCATCCAGCGGCTGGCTGGGTGATGTTTATGTAAGCGATTTAAAACATGAAAAACAGCATATAAAGATAAGAATAAAAGTATAAAGCTGGCAATAATACCGTGTTGTAATGTCATTAATAACCAGAAACTATCAATACTATTATTCATCCAACTTGGGCGTGACCAATCATGTAAACCAATGCCAAACAGCGGGTGATCCGTAATATCATCCATGGTGTACTTCCACTGCAACATTCGCCAATAACCAGTGGCTGGATTGAATGTTAGGTTGGAGATTAGGATGGCAAAAAAGCCACGGTTAGACATTGAGCTAATTAAAATCATGCCAGATATTGCAATAAAACCAAAACCAAACCAAAAACGTTTCCCACCTGACCAGAAGCGCGCTAATACTGCTGTCATTCCTTGAAAAGCAATCGATAGTAAAGGTGCGGATGATAATGTGGAAATCATCCCGATAAAGAGAGCAAGTGCTTTTGTAAGATTGCTGAGTTTAAATTTATACAGCGTTAACAAAACAATAAAAGGAAAAAATATTGCACCGATCGTGCCGTAAAGAATAGGGTGGGCGAAGAGGTTGGTTGTTCGTAAAATACCCATGCGGATGTAGTGATGGGTATACAGGCGATAGTCCAGCGCATCGTTACCGGTAATATTCTTTGCCCATTCATGCAAAATGCGGTGTTTGGCAAAGGCTTCGTAGAGTGAAAATCCCACCAATACTGCTAAGGCAAGAACAAACCAACTATTAATTTGGTAGTAGGCTTTAGGTGTGGTAATAAATAAGCGCGCAAGGTAGAACGCTCCAAGAATTTCTATAATTAATATTCCAGCTGACTCCACGCCCTTTTGTGGGCCATGATTATAGATTAAGCTTGCGCTGGCTAAAATCACAAAAAAGAAGAGTAAAATATCAATAATATCGGCACTTTTAAGGACATGGCGGATATTGATAAAAGCATAAATTAACGCTAGCGCCAGCACAATCCGGTATGCCTCTAGGCGTAATGACCCAGCAAGTATATGGAATTCTACAGGAATAAAAATCGACACCACAAAGAGCAGGCCAAGCAATCGAATGATCATGTTAACTTTCCTCCTGTGGTTGCTGTAAGAGTTTATGGAAATAAAATAGCGATAATACGGCAATTAATAAAAAGACATTAGCAAATAATGTCGCTAACGCTGCTCCGTTAATCCCGTAGGAGGGAATTAAAAAGGCATTACTAATTAGGTTAGTCGCTAGCGCCAAACCTAAAATAATATTCAAATAACGGACTTTTTCACGAATTATAAACATAAATGAAAAGGTGAGGCTGATGGCTCTAAAGAGTTGTGCGAACAATAGTATATGTAAAGATTCGCTAGCCAATGTGTAGTTGTTAGAGGCATTACCAAAAAAGCTTAAAATTAAATCAGACAAAAAATACATCGCTAAACTAATGCTGAATACAATGGCAATGACCAGTGCTGTCGATTGCCAGAAGAACGAACGTAGTTGCGCAGGTTTTTGGCTGGCAACATTTAAGAGTCGTGGGTAAATAGTCGCTTCTAAAGCGCCGAGAAAAAATAACACGATAAATGAAATGCGCCCTGCAATTTCATACAAAGCGACATCTGCATTCGTCAGATAAAGTCCCACCATAATTTTATCAGCAAAAATCATTAAGAATGAAATAAAGGAGATAGGTGCTAAAGGAAGTGATTTCTTAATCAGTGTTTTAAAGCGTTGAGAATTTTTTGCAGTTGCCGCTTGACTAAACAGTGCTGCTTTTGTCATAAAAACTGCGACAACACCTGCAAGGAATAGGGATAGGGTATACAGGTTGATAAAGGCTTGATTTTTTGGGAAGTTATTCCAGAAAAGTGCGATTAAAATTAATAAAGTTATAGCGGGTAAGGCGTTTTGAGATAAGACTGCTTTAACGGTTTGTTTAATTGCCTTGAGGTAAGTACTGTTAATAATAACGATGTTATAAAACAGAATGCCTACGCTCGCGAGCATTAAGTAATTAAGATTAATTTGATTGTCAAAAAAATATTTTTGTAAAAGAGGGCTAAGAACCAGCCAAAATGTGATGAAACCGAGTGAAAAAATACCAATAAAACGATAGCTACTACGCAAAAAACCGTGCTTAAAAGCATCATCACTATCTTTGGCTGATGCTACTTCTTTAACTAATAACTGATCAATGCCAATGCGGCTAAACAAGGCAAAGCCTGTTACAAAGGTCATTAATAAAAATAACATACCTGCTTCGGCGCGGGGTAATTCAGTTGTAATGATTTTAGCGACAGCAAAGTTGAGAGCAACCCCAATAAAGCGGGCAGCAATCGATAATAAACTTTGCAATAGCAGCGGGTTACGGAGTACTTTTTTAAGCATGACCCTGATAGTTTTTATAGTTCATTCTAAAGCTTCACCAAAGATTCTTTATTGTCACCATGAAGAATAAAGTCGGCGATAGTATCACTCAGATGTTGATTGCCTACATGAGAGTTCTTTGCAGGTTTTAAGTCATTAATATGTTGAAGGTGTTGATAAAGCTCTTCTTGAGTCGATGCGGTATAAACACCATCGAGTTTCCCCATCCATTTGAGACCGTCGGCCTGATGGTCGTTGCGATGCTCACCTAAAATAATTTGACGATTAATAACAATAATCGGTGTTTGTTGTTCGCGCGCACTAATAATATTCCCCATACCTGCGTGGGATACAAAGACAGAAGCCTGGCGAACATTTTGGTTATAGGTTTCGCCGCTCATAAAGCGTTCGTATTCAATATTAGTAGGCAAGTAATCACCCTCTGAAATTTGAGCAATAACATTTTCTTGTGTTTTATTGTTATCTGAAATCGCCCAATCATCCATATATTGGATTAAACGATTAAATGGAAACTGTGTCCCAACGGCTACAAAGATCATAATATAGAGCCTTGATAAGTTATTTTGTGCCCATCACTTAAAGGCTCCCACTGGGTGATAACCTTGTCCGCAATATTTTTTACCATGCGCCCAGAACGTGAAAGTTGTGCAACATTCGCAATACTATCCACCCAAATTGTTCTGATGGGTAAAATTTTCGCTAATAATATGGCAATCGCACCTGGCGCCGCTCCTGTTGAAATAATGGCTGTTGGGCGCTCTTTAATGAAAATGGTAAGCAGTTGAAAAACCAGCGGGATAATCTTTAACTTACTATCAGCGCTAGCATCAGTAATATTAAGTATTCTTTTATTTTTGTTGGTGGTGCTATATTGCGCGCCAGGGGTAATATAAACCACATCAAATTGACTTTCTAAAGGCTGGCATATTTTATATAATTGTATCCAATGCCCTCCGGGTGAGGCAATGGCTAATACTTTTTGTTTACTATTAGGGTTCATTTATGCAGGTTTCTTAAGGTAGAAAGCAGCTTGATCGCCTGATTTCGTACGGTTTAACTCTTTACTATGCTCTTCAAACTCACGAATATCTTCTGCATTAAAACGTGATTTATCAGGGTTAACAGCATACGAATTTTCATCTTGTAAAGCAATGTCGTGTTGATACTGAATACTACCCCAACTTTGAAAGGCAAATGAATCATAAACTACATCATCTAAATTAAGCCCGGTTTGATCGGCTAATAACTGCATGCTGCGGATTGAATGTAAGAAAAAGTGACGAGGAGCGTCAAGTTGTACCCAGTCAACCCCGTAACTACGCCAAGCCCATGAAGTTACGGTAGGGATGCGAATCATACAAACACCACCGGGTTTGAGTAATTCAAAAACCTTTTCAAGTACATCATGTTGGTCAAAAACATGCTCAAAGGAATGATTGAACATGATTAAATCCCAATCACCTGACTCATGATTAAGCGTTAAATCATGGATTGATTTCTTTTCAATTTTTAATCCATTGTCATAGTTGATGTCTTCGTTGTTAAAAGGGTCGATACCTAATAAGTTTTTAAAGCCAGCCTCTTTCATAGCGTGTAAAAGATGCGCTGCACCGCAACCCACATCAAGAATTTTTGAATCAAGCTTGACGTTGGCATATAGTAGCGAAGGTAGCTTGTCATGGGGTTGGAAGCGTTGCATGATTTTGCCGAGCAAGCACGAACCTGTGGCAGCGTATCGGTCACGCTTTTTAATTAAAAAACCTTTAATGCCTGAGACAGCTTTAACTTTGTCATAAGAATAGTAATCATCACTGGGGTAGAATGACTGAATATTATCAGGCACTTCGGTGATTTGTAAGCAGCCGCAATCTGCACATTCAAAATAACTGTGCAGTGTTCGTAAACCAAGCATCATTTCACGCACTTCATGGGTAATATTGTGATCAGAATTTTCACAGATTCGACACACCGTCATGTTGGCTGATGACTGTTTATTGCTAGATTCTATTGACGTTGTTTCTGTCATTTTAGTGGTACTCATTGTTCTTGTTAGTTTTATTCATTCTATTGCGTTTTTCGAGAGAAAGTGTCTTTCTTTAGCCGTGAAGTCCTACTTCAACAATATCAATAAGATATTGACCATAACCACTTTTCTTTAAAGGCTCGGCAAGTGCCAGTAGTTGTTCACGATTAATATAACTCATAAATAAAGCAATCTCTTCGGGGCAGGCGATTTTTAAGCCTTGGCGTTCTTCAATGATACGAATGTAGTTACCAGCATCTAGTAAAGAGGCATGAGTCCCCGTATCTAACCACGCTGTGCCGCGTTTAAGCATCTCAACTTCAAGCGTGCCACGCTCAAGGTAAACTTTGTTAATATCAGTAATTTCAAGCTCGCCACGAGGTGAGGGCTTAATAGTGGCGGCTATATCGAGCACATCATTATCATAAAAATATAAACCCGTTACGGCATAGTTTGATTTAGCGACCTCGGGCTTTTCCTCAATACTTAGCGCCTTGCCGTTGTCATCAAATTCGACCACGCCATAGCGCTCAGGGTCGCGCACATAATAACCAAAAACGGTAGCACCTGATTCTTGTTTGGAAAGCTCAAATAAACGATCAGATAAGCCTTCGCCATAAAAAATATTATCACCTAGAATTAAGGTAACTGGGTCGTTACCGACAAACTCTCTACCAATAATAAAGGCTTGTGCGAGTCCTTCAGGTTCTGGCTGAACGGCGTATTGAATATTCAATCCCCACTTTGAACCATCACCTAATTGTTGTTGAAAAGCGCTGCTATCATGGGGCGTGGTGATAATTAAAATATCCCGAATTCCCGCTAACATTAGAACGGTTAAAGGGTAGTAAATCATCGGCTTGTCGTAAACAGGCATTAATTGCTTACTAACAACTTGAGTTAATGGGTGTAAGCGTGTTCCGCTACCGCCTGCGAGTATAATGCCTTTTCTCATTTTCTGCCCTTTCTTTGTATGTGCTTAGCTTTTTAAGTATTATTAGTATAATGTTACAGTAAATACTATTGTTTTCCAATAGCTTATAGCTTGAATATTAAGCAGTACATTATTGATGTGATGTTTTTCAAGGGCTTAGATAAATTGTTTCTTGGCTTGTTCAATCGCTTTTGAATCATCAATAAAAACATTACGCGTACCTTGAAGTTCTTCAATCAAATCATTTCGGCGCATTTCCTCTTTGCTGGGCTGATCAACTTTATTCCAATAAGCCAGCGTTTCTGCTTGTTTAGCAAAGATTATCAGGTCGTAAGTGGTTGCCATGTGGTACATCGATCGGGCTACTTCACCTTGGCTGGCTGGGGCGGGTTCAATAATGCGGCGTTTATTATCCAGTTTGAAATCAAAAGAGCCAAATAAGCGAAGCTCACCTTTAACCTTGCCAAAGCGATGACTGGCGCGCAGCATGTTTAAATCTCGCCGACTGGGGTAAAGGTTATGTAAATCTGATTCGATGAAGTTGAATCGCTTTTTATTATAACGACAATCACGTCGATCTTTGCATTTTAAAGCATTGACTACCCACGCCATGGGGAAAATATGCTCGATATTAATCCAGTCTGGTTTTACTGGGCCAAACTGTTGTTGGCTGTAAATGGCTTTACCGCCGGTGGCATAGAGTTCTTTCCAAAATAGGCGAATGGCTTTTTGGTAACTATTGATTTCTTGTTGGGGTAAAGAACGCAACATAGGCTGTGATGAAGAATGTGGGTTGGATTTGAGGCTCATGTGGATTAACTCTAGCACATTTGCCATAATCAACGGATCTTAATTTTCATGAAGATGGTCTTATGCCAATTATTCCTAGCTCTTTTCCAAGTGTCCGAATGCGCCGTATGCGCAAAGATGATTTTTCGCGTCGATTGATGCGTGAGAATGTCTTAACGGTGGATGATTTAATTTATCCGGTATTTGTTATTGAAGGTGAGAACAAGCGAGAGGCGATCGCATCAATGCCGGGGGTTGAGCGTTTGAGTCTTGATCTATTGGTCGAACAAGCGCTTAAAGTGGCTGAGTTGGGTGTACCCATGATGGCATTATTTCCTGTGGTGGGTAGTGATAATAAATCCGATAATGCTGAAGAGGCATTTAACCCAGAAGGTTTAGCCCAGCGAGCGATTCGTGCCATTAAAAAAGCTGTGCCTGAACTTGGTGTAATGACAGATGTGGCGCTCGATCCATTCACCTTACACGGTCAAGATGGTTTGATGAACGAGGTGGGTTACATAGTTAATGATGAAACCGTCGAAGTGTTGGTCAAGCAAGCCATTTCACATGCCGATGCGGGTGCAGATGTCGTCGCGCCGTCAGATATGATGGATGGGCGCATTGGCAGTATCCGACAAGCACTAGAGAAGGCAGGGCATACTAATACCCGCATCATGGCATATTCAGCCAAATATGCGTCGAGTTTTTACGGGCCTTTTCGTGATGCAGTGGGCTCAGCAGGAAACCTCGGTGGCGGCAATAAATACGGCTATCAGCAAGACCCAGCCAACTCGGATGAGGCTTTGTATGAAGTCGCTTTAGACTTGCAAGAAGGTGCCGACATGGTGATGGTAAAACCCGGTATGCCGTATTTGGATATTGTGCGGCGTGTCAAAGATGAATTTAAAGCGCCAACTTATGTGTATCAAGTCAGTGGTGAATACGCGATGTTAAAAGCCGCTGCACAAAACGGCTGGTTGGATGAAAAAGAGGTTGTATTGGAATCCTTACTTGCATTTAAACGTGCCGGGGCAGATGGTATTCTGACCTATTTTGCTAAAGATGTGGCACAGTGGTTAAAGGCTAAATCTTAACTGATCACATGCCATTGCCAAACTTATCGGTTTGAGTGACCCCGCTTTTTCGTACTTGTTTGAGCGCAATAGCATATTCTTTGAGTTGAGCTAAAGTCCAATCAATGCGTTCTTTAAAGTAAGCATCTGCTTCGATATTGTTAGCATCAGTATTCTCATTTAAGACAGATTCAACGTTGCGAATAATCAGATGCTCTGGCATATAACACAGCTTATTATTTTTATAACTACTCATGCGCAACTCTGCCACAGGGTAGGAGCCACCATCCGCTGAAGATACGCCAACTATCAAGGCAGGTTTGTGAGATAACTCATGTTTCCACATTAAAAAGAAATTTTTCAATGCGGCGGGTACTTGTCCATGATACTCCGGCGCGATAATGACAAAGCCATCGCTCTCACTAAGTTCTTTTGAAATGGGTTCAAGGATCACTTTCCATTTTTCGTCTCCGTTCCAGATACCTTCATCCCATAGAGGGAGTGGGTTTCCTGCTAGACTAAATAAATAAGTTTCATCGGAAAAAGTGTTGCTGAGTAATGACTTTTCAATATGTTTGGCAACTTTAATACTTTGTGAGTTTTGGCGGTGACTGCCGCTAATAATGGCTATTTTCATTGTTTTCTCGATTAAGATAGTGAATTACTTGCAGTATTCAATCTTACAAGTTTTTTTAGAATATGCTAATTTATAAATTTAAGGAAGGATTAACGGTATGACAGGTTCACTTCAAGATCAGTTTTTAGCCGCGGGTTTGGTTAAAAAACAAAAAGCTAAGAATATTCAAACAGCAAAGAAAAAAGCACTGAAACAAAGTCGCGCAAATAAGGTCGAACTGGTTGATGAGGCAGCAGAGCTGGCAAAAAAAGTACAGCAAGAGCAAAGGATAAAGTCACAGAAGCTAAACCAACAGCGTAAAGCAGCCGCAGAGGAAAAAGCGCTTATGGCTCAAATACGCCAAATAATTACGCTCAATAGTATAGCAAAATCATCCCAGAAAACTCCCGAAGATGCGCTTTCTAGTTATAGCTTTAGTCACAACAATAAAGTTAAAACACTTACAGTTTCAGCTGAAAACCATGATTTAATTACACGTGGTGTTATTGCAATCGTTAGTTTAGGTGAATTAGAGGGTGGCTGTGATGGCTCAACTTATCATCTGATTCCTGCGCAAGCTGCCCGTAAAATCAGTCAGCGCGATGCTGATACGGTAGTATTGCTCAATGGTTTTTTAGCGCAGACTGGCAATACTAATGAAAAGACGCAGCAGGATGACCCATACGCAGACTTCGAAGTACCTGATGATTTGATATGGTAGAATTGTACCTTTAGTCGCTGATAGTTAGCACATTCTTGATCTATGTAAGGTTGTGTTAGCAGGTAAACATCAGTCATTACATATCATAACCACGCTCTTCATGATCAATAATGTCTAGCCCTTGATTTTCTTCATCTGGGTTAACCCGTAAGCCTGTAACCATGGCTACGATTTTAAGTAAAATATATGTCACAACGGCAGTGTAAATGAAGGTGGCTACTACGCCGATAGCTTGAACTTTTAACTGCTCGCTCATTGAAGAGATACCTTCAGCAAAGCCTTGTCCGCTAAAGATACCTAGTTCGCTGGAAGCAAAAATACCCGCCATTAATGTGCCAATAATACCGCCGACACCATGCACGGGGAATACATCTAAGGAATCGTCAATTTTCCATTTTTGTTTAATAATGATAACTGCGTTAAAACAAATTATACCTGCTATAAAGCCAATCACTAAAGCGCCTGCTGGGCCAACAAAGCCAGAGGCTGGAGTAATTGTGCCTAAGCCTGCTACCATGCCAGTAACGGTGCCAAGAGCTGTTGGCTTGCCGAATTTGATCCATTCATAAAACATCCAGGTGACGGCACCTGTGGCTGCAGAGATATGGGTGACCAGCATTGCCATTGCAGCATCGCCATTGGCAGCAAGTGCGCTACCGCCATTAAAGCCAAACCAGCCAACCCAGAGCATGCCTGCACCGGTTACTGTCATGGTGAGGTTGTGGGGAGTCGTTGCTGACTTACCAAAGCTCTTTCTAGGGCCAATCACAATGGCGGCGACTAATGCGGCAACTCCTGCAGTGATATGGACTACCGTTCCGCCAGCAAAATCTAATAAGCCCATCTGTTGCAACCAACCACCGCCCCAAACCCAATGCGTAATAGGTGCGTATACTAAAATTAACCAGAGGGCAGAAAATAGAACCACGGCTGAAAATTTTGTGCGTTCTGCAAAACCACCAATAATAAGGGCGGGTGTGATAATTGCAAAGGTCATTTGGAACATGGCAAATAAAGATTCAGGGATATCGCCAGCTAAGGTTGATTCTGAAATGCCGTTAAAAAACATTTTGCCAAAACCACCAAAGTAAGGGTTGCCTTCATCAAAGGCGATGCTGTAACCGACGACAACCCATAAAATACTGGCGATGCCTGCAATGGCAAAGCACTGCATTAAAATGAATAATATGTTTTTACTTCTCACTAAGCCGCCATAAAATAACGCCAGGCCTGGTAAAGTCATCATTAGAACAAGTGCCGTTGAGGTCATAATCCATGCGGTATTAGCCGCGTTTAACTCGTCTGCTTGAGTAAGAAAAGGCAATAAGGTGAGTAGAATTAAAAAGCTTAATTTAAAAGGTGAGCGAGTTACGGCTATCATTAAAGTGCCTCCTGACCTGTTTCACCCGTACGAATTCTGATAGTTTGTTCAATATTAGTAACAAAAATTTTACCATCGCCAATTTTGCCAGTATTGGCAGCTTTGATAATGGCTTCCGTCGCTTGTTCTAGTGCATCACTAGAAACAGCCGCTTCTAGTTTTAGCTTAGGTAAAAAATCCACAATATACTCTGCACCACGATAAAGCTCAGTATGCCCTTTTTGGCGGCCAAAGCCTTTTACTTCAGTTACGGTCATACCGTGAATGCCAATATCTGATAAGGCATCACGAACTTCATCAAGTTTGAAGGGTTTGATTATAGCGGTAATCATTTTCATGTTAATATCCTCGCACCATTAGTGTGCGTAAGAATACATGAGTTTTAAGTAATTGAAAGCGCTAATAGAGGTGCTAAATGCTAAATTAATGGAATTAGTCAAAGGTGATCAAGCATGTAAATAGCGAACATCTGCTTTAGTGGCTGATTCATTACTGGGGATATAAAAGTGAGGGGAGGCAAATGCAGGTGGTATTTCATCTGCTGTTATTAATAGTGTGAGTTCTTGTTTTGCACGGCTCATCGCAATAGTGAGTTGTCGTGCATTTTTCATAATTAAATCTTGTTCTTTTTCAGCATCGTTATGAAACTGCTTTTCACTAGCTGTTTGTAAATGGAGGTCGCTGATAAAAACATATGCCGCACTTAAATTGTATTCATGCAAGAAAGACAGTGTGCAAATTGCAATGTGATCAGCCGAGCGTTGAATATTTTCATTATTTAAGCAAGAGCATGGTACATCTAAAGTGCTCTCAATAAGAGCTTTAAGTGATTTTTGTGTGGTATGGCTGGTGGTGACTAGCAGAATGCTATTAGCGCTTACCTCGCCATGAATAAGGTTTTTAACTTCAGATAATAGTCTGTTTCTTTCATCTTTTTGCTGAAGAAAATGGAGTAACTTAGGTCGTAAAAACTCAGAGTCAATGGCATTGTAGTCCTTAATAGGTATTACTTGGGCATCAAGCTTCTTTCTTAAATAAGCATTGGCGGCAATAAGAATTAACGGATTGCTGGTTTTTGTTCTTGTTAAGCTGGTTGTCATATTGATTATTATAAAATTATTATTCAATAACTTTAGCATGGCTTAAATGAACCTAAGGTAAATAGGGAGTCTTACTTTAGTGGAAAGCGATAAGCGGCGTTTTGCGGGGTTATGATGATTTATCATAATGATGGAGCTGCATTAATAGGGTGTTTAGCCTTCTAGTGTAAAATATAAAAAAGGATGTTAACTTGGCAGTATACGCAATAGGGGATCTACAGGGTTGTTATGATTCATTACAACGCTTGTTAGAAAAATTAGATTTCTCGCCGCAGAATGACCAACTTTGGCTAGTGGGTGATTTAGTTAACCGTGGTAAAAAATCTTTAAAAACACTGCGTTTAATCCAAAGCTTGGGTGATTCAGCAATTACGGTATTAGGTAATCATGATATTAGTTTAATCGCTATGCATTATGGTGTTCTGCCTCCGAGTAAATCATTAAGAAAATTATTGAATTCTCCTTATCGAGAAGATTTAGTCGAATGGTTGCGTCATAAATCTTTTTTACATGTGGATGAAAGCCTAGGTTTTTGTATGGCACATGCAGGTATTTCACCCCAATGGACACTGCTAGAGGCGCAAATACATGCGAAAGAAATCGAAACTGCACTTCAAGGTGATAATCAAGCGGTAAGCGAGTGGTTAAAGCATGCTTATGGCAATAAGCCCAGAATATGGTCAGGGGACTTATCAGGAGTGGAGCGCCATCGCTATATCTTAAATGCGTTTACACGTATGCGTTACTGTAATGCTAAAACAAGCTCTTTTAATTTCAAACTTACAAAACCACCTAGAATAAAAAAAGCAAAAACAGCTAAACATGTACCTTGGTTTTTGGTGAAAAATAGAAAGCGACTTCCCGTTACGGTAGTTTTTGGTCATTGGTCAAGCCTAGGTTATTATCAAGATGACAATGTGTTGTCGCTGGATACGGGCTGTGTTTGGGGTGGGCAACTTACTGCAGCACGCATAGATGCATCTCCTATTACCTTGGTTAGCGAGCCCTGTAGGGATAAAAAGTAAAAAAACTATGAATGACGAAAGCCAAGGTAAAGAAAGTGATGAGGATCAAGCGGAGCACTATGATTCGTTTAATACTCCTGCAGGTAGCTTAAAGTTCGTTATAAAAAACACCGAATATTTGGTGCGAATCATGCGGCCATCAGGTAGTGCAACTTTGCACGAACTGCAAAAATCATTACAGCGTAACCGTGATATGCTGGATGAAAGCTATGCTGATATGGTTAAGGCAAGCCGTAAAGAAATTATTCACAAAAAAGGTGGGGTTGATTATCTTTCACCCACACAAAATGCCTTGGTCGCGCGTGCCAATATTGATTTACTCATTCCGTTGATTAATGTGCGCGGAGGAATTGCAAGTTATAAAGGCAAGCAAGAAGCAATGCCCATCGAAAAACATATTGAAGGCCTGCGTAAAAAAGCCATTAAAAAAGTTGAGGCAGAAATTTCTTCAACACGTTTAGGTAGCTTTATTATTATTAGCGTGGTGTTGGTGATAGCGGGTTTTTTCCTTTGGTTGCTTATGTAAGGCTTTGCAATTTTTTTAGAATCTCTTATGCCCATGAGAATTAAGAGGTATACTGAAACCAGAGTCCATAATAAGTACGGTAAAATTGATAATTACTAATGTGCCCCAACACTCAATAGCAATGTTATAAAAAGAGAGTCTTATGTCAAGTTCAGAGTCTAATTCAGAAAACAGTAAAGTCATTAATAATATTCCTGTTCTCACGCTAAGGGATGTTGTTGTCTATCCGCATATGGTTATCCCATTGTTTGTAGGGCGAGAAAAGTCGATTCGTTCTTTAGATGAAGCAATGGAAAATGATAAACAGATTTTACTGGTTGCTCAAAAAAGTGCAGAAGTAGATGAACCAGGTGCTGCTGATGTCTTTGAAATAGGTACGTTAGCAACCATTTTACAGCTTTTAAAATTACCTGATGGAACATTAAAGGTGTTGGTTGAAGGTGTTGAGCGCGTAAAAATAGCGTCAATGGATACTAAGGGTGAGTACTTTACAGCAAATGTGAGCGTGGTTGCTGAAAGCGACGCTGGTAGTGATGATGAGCAGCGTAAAACAGAGCTGCTTTCCCGCGCATTGGTTAATCTTTTTGATAAATACGTCAACCTAAATAAAAAAGTCCCGCCAGAGATTCTTTCATCATTATCGGGTATTGATGACCCTGATCGTTTGTCAGACGCTATCGCCGCGCACTTGGGTTTGAAAGTGACTCAGAAACAAAAAATTCTAGAAATTATTTCGGTAAAAGAGCGTCTTGAGCATTTAGTTTCTTTAGTTGAGGGTGAGATTGATTTACTGCAAGTTGAAAAACGTATCCGCGGACGTGTAAAACAGCAAATGGATCGTAGCCAGCGCGAGTATTATCTTAATGAGCAGATGAAGGCGATTCAAAAAGAATTGGGCGATTTGGAAGATGCGCCAGAAAATGAAATGGATGAACTCGCATCAAAGCTAGAAAAAGCCAAAATGCCTAAAGAGGCCAAAGAAAAAGCCGAAGAAGAACTTAAAAAATTAAAAATGATGTCGCCGATGTCGGCAGAAGCCACCGTGGTAAGAAACTATATTGACTGGATGGTGGGTTTACCGTGGAGCAAAAAATCTAAAATATCAAAAGATTTATCCAAAGCACAAAAAATTCTTGATGAAGATCACTACGGTCTTGACGAAGTTAAAGAGCGTATTGTTGAATACCTTGCGGTACAACAACGGGTGAAAAAACTAAAAGGTCCGATCATGTGTTTGGTGGGTCCTCCAGGTGTCGGTAAAACCTCATTGGGTAAATCATTAGCGCGTGCGACAGGGCGTAAGTACACCCGTATGGCGCTTGGTGGAGTTAGGGATGAAGCTGAGATTCGTGGTCATCGCCGTACCTATATTGGTGCATTGCCGGGTAAAATCATTCAAAATTTATCACGTGTTAAAACCAGTAATCCGTTATTTTTGCTGGATGAAATTGATAAAATGGCAACCGATTTTCGAGGCGATCCGGCATCAGCGATGCTAGAAGTGCTCGACCCTGAGCAAAATAACGCGTTTGCTGATCATTATTTAGAGGTCGATTTTGATTTATCAGACGTGATGTTTGTGGCTACAGCAAATAGTTTGAATATTCCAGGGCCGTTATTGGATCGTATGGAAATCATCCGTATCCCAGGTTACACCGAAGATGAAAAATTAAATATTGCTAAAAACTACCTTATTCCAAAGCAGTATAAAGATAACGGTGTAAAAAAAGGTGAAGTATCGATTAGTGATTCTGCTGTGCTATCTATTATCAGGCATTACACACGTGAGGCTGGTGTTCGTGGATTAGAGCGCGAAGTTTCAAAAATCTGCCGTAAAGTTATTCGTGAGCATTTATTGGGTAAAAAATCAAAATCAGCTATTTCTGCTAAGAATATCTCTAAATACTTAGGTGTCGAGAAGTTTGATTTTGGTAGAGCAGATAAAAAGAGTCAAGTAGGGCAAGTAACAGGCTTGGCGTGGACATCAGTAGGAGGCGAGCTATTAACTATCGAAAGCGTGGTTGTTGCAGGTAACGGTCATGTTAAAAGCACTGGTAGCCTTGGTAAGGTGATGCAAGAGTCAATACAGGCGGCAGAAACCGTGGTAAAGAGTCGTTCTCGTTTGTTAGGTATTACGCAGAAGTTTTTAAAGAAAAATAACGTCCATATCCATGTGCCTGAAGGTGCAACGCCCAAAGATGGCCCGAGTGCAGGTGTAGGTATGGTTACGGCAATTGTGTCTTCAATGACAGGTATTCCGGTCAAAGCAGAAGTTGCTATGACGGGTGAAATAACCCTGCGTGGCGAAGTATTACCTATTGGTGGCTTAAAAGAGAAATTGTTAGCCGCACACCGTGGGGGTATCACAACAGTATTGATTCCCAAAGATAATGAAAAAGATTTGACTGATGTGCCTGATAATGTCAAAAAAGGTTTATCCATTAAGCCTGTGAAGTGGATTGATGAAGTTTTAGAGCTTGCTTTAGAGTCTCTGCCGGTTGCATTGACCGAAGAGGAGGACGAAGATGTTGCCGATAATGATAAAAGCACACAGGCGGGAGACTACGATAAAGATGGTGAGCTACGAGCGCATTAATATTATGAGAACCTTAGCATAACTCGTGAACGGATAAAAAAAGGCTGTAATTTTCCATTTTTCATCCAGAGTTATAGGTGAGGTCTCATTGTAAAAAATAACGCTGCTTTTATGTGGTGTGCTATGAAGTTGTTGATGTGGCTTGCTTTGAGTGAGTATTATCGAATTACTAAAGTAAAAAATGCATTATTTTAGGCTTAATAAGCTAATTCAGTCATATTTTTAGCTTATTCGGTTGAAAGTTGGTAGAAGCACTGGTATAAATGCACGGCTTACAGGGATGGGGCAATATAAGCCTCAAATGATGATAATAAGAACTGTAAGTTTTTTAAATATCACAAGTAATTATTACAACCAATGGAAGGAAATATAAAATGAACAAATCAGAACTAATCGAAGCAGTAGCAGATAAATCAGGTCTAACAAAAGCTGACGCAGAACGCGCAGTAAAAGGTTTCATTGAAACAGTGACAGATACTCTAAAAGCTGGCGACCCAGTTACTCTAATTGGCTTTGGTACTTTTTTGGTACGTGAGCGTAAAGCACGTCAAGGACGCAATCCTCGCACGGGCGAAACTATCCAAATTAAAGCTGCAAATAATCCTGCATTTAAGGCTGGTAAAGCATTAAAAGATGCAGTAAACTAGCGCGCTTTCCAAGGTGAATGATTATTTAAACCTTGGAGCCACTTGGTATTTTGAGCGTTAAAATATCCTGTGGGTGATTAGCTCAGTTGGTAGAGCGTCGCCCTTACAAGGCGAATGTCGGGAGTTCGAGCCTCTCATCACCCACCATTTTTTTTTTGCATTTTTTATTAAAAAAGTGTGATTTCGGAGCGGTAGTTCAGCTGGTTAGAATACCGGCCTGTCACGCCGGGGGTCGCGGGTTCGAGTCCCGTCCGCTCCGCCATATAAATAAAGGCGCTATGTGTTAAACATAGTGCCTTTTTTTTTCCTGAAAAACCAGGTGGTTAGCGAGTATTTTGTTTCGACTTATTATGCATTTAGGTGCAGTTACGATAGACTGACTGTAGACTCTGAAAAAGGTGACTCATGGATAAGAACGATATTAAACAAGCGGGTTTGAAAATAACCAAGCCACGTATTGAAATATTAAAACTGCTTGAAACTTCTAAAAAACAACATTTTACGGCTGAAGAAATCTATCAAGAATTACTGGCGCATGATACGAAAGTCGGCATTGCGACCGTTTACCGTGTGTTAACCCAGTTTGTCGCAGCAGGCTTAATTATGAAACATAATTTTGAAGGTGATCAATGTGTGTTCGAACTTGATCGCGGCGAACACCATGATCATATGGTGGATATGAAGTCAGGGAAGATTGTCGAATTTCACGATGAAATTATTGAGCAAAGACAACGAGAAATTGCCAAAGAGCACGGCTTTGAACTGCTGGATCATTCACTTACGCTTTATGGTGAATTCAAAAAATAGCAGTTAAGCTGGATGCTTATATACTAAATCCTCAAATTGAAGCGTGAGTGAAAGTGTAAGACTTGGTTTCATTCTTTTAGTTTGCACGAGTACATTTCAAAAATAGCCGTTTCACTTGTAGATTTAGTGAGCGCTACCCACTCAATTCAATCATTGAACGAGTACATGAGTCGTTAATAACGAGTAGTGCATACAACGGGATTTTTGGGTATCTTACGGAGCCAAAGTCTTATGCTGCCATCGTATTTCTAATCTGGGGTTAGGGATATAGACTATAGCATGATGGTCATCAAGTTTGTTCTAGTCTTGATTAAAACCCTTAACGCAAATGATAATAGTTATTGACAGCATTGCCTCTCCCGTTTACTCTCGCTATCGTATTAAGAATAGTTATCATTATCTATTCAGCCTTGTTTTTAAGTATGCTAAAAGAGAGTTGCGGAGATTAATTATGTCAGTACAGTTTAATAACATCGCCATCAAGGTATTATTAGGTGGGGTAATCCTAAGCTTTGCCACTATGCCGGTCATTGCAACGGCGGACGGCGAGGTAAGCCTTTACTCGGCACGTAAGGAAAAGCTCATTAAACCTTTATTAGATAAATTCACAGCATTAACGGGAATTACCGTTAATCTTGTTACCGGTAAGGCAGATGCTTTGCTCAAGCGTTTAGAAGTTGAGGGAAAAAATAGCCCTGCCGATTTATTTATCACAACCGATGCGGGTCGTTTGCATCGCGCAAAAGTGGCGGGTGTTTTACAAAAAGTTGATTCTGATATCCTAAATAAAGCCATTCCAAGCAATTTACGTGATAAAGACGGTACATGGTTTGGGTTGTCACAACGTGCTCGTCCTATTATGTATGTCAAAGGCAAAATAAAGCCTGAAGAGCTATCGACGTACGAAGCATTGGCAGATGCTAAGTGGAAAAACCGTATCTGTATTCGTGGGTCAGGCAATATTTATAATCAGTCTCTAGTCGCCTCAATGATTTCAAGCATCGGTGTTGAAAAAACCGAAGCATGGGCAAAGAAATTTGTTGCAAATTTTGCGCGCCCGCCCAAGGGTGGCGATCGAGATCAAATAAAAGCGGCAGCAGCAGGGCAGTGTGATATCGCCATCGCGAATACTTACTACCTAGGAAAAATGATTCACGGCAAAGATGAGTACCAAAAGAAAGCGGCTGCTGCGGTAGCTATTTTTTGGCCTAATCAAGATGGTCGTGGTGGGCATGTTAATGTGAGTGGTGTGGCGATGACAAAGTCTGCTAAGAATAAAAATAATGCTAAAAAGCTGATGGAATTTTTAGTTAACAAAGATTCGCAACAATGGTACGCAAGTTCTAATCATGAGTACCCTGTAGTGGCTGATACCAAATGGTCAGACACATTAACAAGCTGGGGCAAGTTTAAAGCAGATCAACTTAACCTGTCCAAATTAGGTGAGCTGAATGCTGATGCGGTAAAATTAATGGATAGAGCGGGTTGGAAATAGCGTTGGATGTGTATCATTTAGCTGTAAATGTTAGGTATTTAGTTTTATTAAATGTGCTACTCGATTATTAAGCACATCTGTTGAGTGGAGTAGTAGTGCTCACTAGCGACTCTCGTGCACTCGTTCTAATAATTGAGTGCGGTAGCGCTTACTAAGTCTATGGGTGAAACGGCTATTTCAGGAATGCCCTGTGAGGCCAAAGCTTACGCACACGTTTGCGTTTCTATCCGAGGGTTAGGATAAATGATAATGCTTCTTATTTCATTTTAAGCTAAGATAAAAAACCTATTCGTATCTTGCGGATGGGCTTTTTGTTACTGGTCTCATATATTTCCACTATGTCACAAGCACTCACTACTCATAAGCTCCACAAAGGCACAAAATTTAAAACCCCTAATCGTTGGGTGATGTTGACGGTGCTTATTGCGTTGATTATGTCTTTGCCAGTGCTGGTTGTTGGTAGCGCTATTTTCGTGCCTTTTAATGATAACTGGCAGCATCTTAAGGAATTCTTGCTAATAGAATATATCAGTAATTCCCTGATTCTTATGCTTGGGGTGAGTGTTGGCGTGCTATCGATGGGGGTTATTACCGCATGGTTGACCAGTATGTGCGAGTTCCCTCAGCGGCGTTTATTCTCGTGGTTATTGTTACTGCCACTGGCGATTCCTGCCTATATTATTGCTTATACTTACACGGGTCTATTAGATTTTTCGGGTCCGATTCAAACACAGTTGCGTGAGTTGACCGGCTGGGGTTATGGTGATTATTGGTTTCCTGAGGTGCGTTCTATCGAAGGTGCTATTGTGATGCTGTCACTGGTTTTATATCCTTATGTTTATATGATGGCACGCGTTGCTTTTTTAGAACAATCCGCAGGTGCGCTTGAAGTAAGTCGTACCTTAGGTAGTACACCATTAAATGGCTTTTTCCGCGTGGCATTGCCGTTAGCTCGACCCGCTATTATTACGGGTTTATCATTGGCCTTAATGGAAACATTGGCTGACTTTGGTACCGTACAGTATTTTGGTATAGCTACATTTACTACCGGTATTTTTCGCACATGGTTTGGCGTGGGGGATGGTACTACAGCATCGCAGTTAGCGGTGATGATGCTGTTTTTTGTGTTTGCATTAATCTTACTAGAACGCTGGTCGCGCAAGCGGGCAAAATTTCACAATACTAGTCAAAAGCACATGGCAATTAAACGTTTTAAATTGAAAGGTGCTAAAGCATTTTGGGCGTGGCTTGCATGTTTGTTGCCGGTATTGTTTGGTTTTATTTTACCCGCTTTGCAGCTGTTATGGTGGTTTTTTACAACCGCAGAAGAAACTATTGATGCCTCCTTTTTTAGTTTAACCATCAATACGATGTTACTGGCAATAAGTGCAGCAATGATAGCGGTAACAATTGCTTTATTGTTGGCCTATGGCAAACGCCTTCATTATAAACCCTTGATACGCTCAGGTGTTTCTATTGCTTCCCTTGGCTATGCCGTGCCAGGCACCGTTATTGCGGTAGGTATAATGACACCGCTTGCATTTATAGATAATACAGTCGATGCTTGGATGCGTGAGAGCTTTAATGTTTCAACAGGCTTATTGTTGTCAGGTACGGTATTTGCTTTGTTATTTGCATACACGGTGCGTTTTTTAGCGGTGTCGGTCAATGCGGTTGAGTCCGGTTTGGGGAAAATTAAACCAACAATGGATGATGCGGGACGCTCAATGGGCTTATCGCCACTTGGCGTGTTACGGCAGATACACTTACCCTTAATGCGTGGCACCGTGTTAACCGCTTTGCTTTTAGTTTTTGTTGATGTTTTAAAAGAGTTGCCAGCGACTTTGATTTTGCGCCCCTTCAACTTTAATACACTCGCGGTTCGCGCCCATGAATTAGCTGCAGATGAACGCTTAGCCGATGCTGCGACTCCAGCACTAATGATTGTATTAGTGGGAATACTTCCCGTCATTTTATTGAGTCGCGCAATTAGCCACTCGCGTGTAGGAGAGAAATAAATGCCTGATTCTCAGAAAAATCCACAGCAAAAAATAATGCTAGCCGTTAATCATGTATCTATCGCATATGGCAGAAATGCTGTGGTAGAGGATGTTTCGCTGCAATTAAAAAAAGGTGAAATTGGTTGTTTTCTCGGTCCTAGTGGTTGCGGTAAAACCACCTTACTGCGTGCTATTGCAGGTTTTGAGCCCTTGAAAAAAGGTGACGTTCAAATAAATAAAAGTGTCGTCAGTAGTATTAACACGCACCTAGCACCTGAGAAGCGTAATATCGGTATGGTGTTTCAAGATTTTGCGTTATTCCCGCACCTAACGATTGCCGATAATATCGCTTTTGGTATCCGATATTTAAAACGTGTCGAGCAGCAACTGCGTATCCAACAACTATTGGAAATGGTTTCATTGGGCGATTACGGGAACCGTTACCCTCATGAGTTATCTGGTGGGCAGCAACAACGAATTGCGTTGATTCGTGCGTTAGCACCGAAGCCTGATTTGCTGTTAATGGATGAGCCTTTTTCCAGTATGGATGTGGAGTTACGCCAAGAACTCGCCACTGAAATTAGAGATATTCTAAAGCAAGAAAACATAACCGCAATCCTCGTTACCCACGATCAAAATGAAGCCTTTTTAGTCGCTGATACCATTGGCGTAATGCAACAGGGAAGACTCACGCAGTGGGCAGAAGGCTATGAACTTTATCATCAGCCTGCTAATGCCTTTATAGCTGACTTCATAGGGCAGGGCGTATTTATTGAAGGAGAGGTATTGTGTGAACACAGTATCAAGACACCGTTAGAAATTGTTCACGAAAAAGTCCCCAAAGGCTGTCAGCCGGGCTGTAAGGTTAATGTGTTTGTACGACCTGATGATATTATTCTTGATGAAAGTGCAGACTTAAAAGCAACCGTTGTCGGGCGAGAGTTTCGTGGTGCAAACTTTATTTACTCCCTTGAGCTTGCCGATGGTAATAGGCTCTTAACTCTAGAGCATTCGCATCATCGTCATGCTATTGGTGATGAAGTAGGGTTGCGGCTTGATTTAGAGCATGTGGTTGTGTTTGCAATTAAGTAAAGCCTGTCTGGTATTCTCTAGTTGATGTAACGCCATTAATCTCGCTGTAAGGCTTTGAATAGTAATTGATATAAGTCAATATATTCATATTTGTGTTCTTGTTATTATATTTATCTATAGTGGAGAATAGAATTTGTTTCTAATTATAGTTGAAATAGCCGTTTGTAAGTGATAGTGTGTGAGCGTGAAAAATTCACCGCTAACCGTTGCTATATATAAGCTTTCACTTATTTAGCCGCACTTAAAAAGGAGTCTCAATAATATGTTAACTACCAACCCATTCGCAGAGCTTGCTAATGTCTCAGAGCTTATCTCGCCGACAACGATGCAAATTTATGCGGTTTTAATGTTTCTTTTAGTTGTCGGTGGAACCATTCTCGACATAGTACACAAGAAAAGCATGAAGTACTTTAATGAATATACTGACAAGGCTAACGCTAAAGCTACCAAGCAAGTAAGCGCAAGTGATATGGCTAGTATGCGAGTAAAAGTATTAACCAGTGAAGTTTTAACCTCTTCAGAATTTTCAAATCAAAAACGTCGTTTGTCGCATTTGTTAACGATGTATGGTTTTACACTTTTTGTTATTACATCGGCGATCATGATCTTTTTCTACGGTGATGCGGCGGGTGGTGAAACACCTTCAATCTGGCCTTTATTATGGCACCTAGGTGCATTAATGCTGTGTGTGGGTGGTTACTGGTTCTGGTTTGCTATCCGTGTGGATGTCGCTGCAGAAGGTAAGAAGTGGTACGATATCGCTCCAAGAGCTGATATGTTCATCCTTTCTTTATTGGGTACTTGTACCTTTGCATTACTTTGGTCTTTCACCAGTGGTGCAGGAATATTCTTCTTATTATTCCTAATTTCTAGTTTGTTCTTATTTGGTGGTGTGTATTGGTCGAAATTTGCTCATATGTTCTTTAAGCCTGCTGCTGCTTATCAGAAGAAAGTGCTTGAAGCTAATGGTCATAATCAAAACTTGCCTTATGTCCCAGACTTATCAAGTGCTGAAGTGCATGAAAAATACCCTGATATTCCTACTTACATGGGTAAAAACCCACCTAATATGGGGCCTGGTATCAGACGCGAATCAGCTAATCATTACTAAACCAAATTAACCGTTAGAAGAATTTAAGAGGAATTTATTATGCCTACATATGTACATATGACTCGATGTGATGGTTGTGGCGAATGTGTTGACATTTGCCCATCAGATATCATGCACATTGATAAAACGATACGCCGTGCTTACAACATAGAACCCAATATGTGTTGGGAGTGTTATTCTTGTGTAAAAGCTTGCCCACATAATGCAATTGACGTGCGTGGTTATGCTGACTTCACACCGTTAGGAAGCTCCGTTCGCGTACACCGTGATGAAGAGAAAGGCGTTATCGCCTGGAGAATTATCTTCCGTAACGGAACCAAAGATTTTGAATTGCTTGCACCCATAACTACCAAACCATGGGGAGAAGGTATACCTGATCTAAATACTGCTGAAGCACCGAGCGATGAAATGCGTAATAGTCAGTTGCTCTATAACGAGCCGAAGTATATTCGTATGGATGAAGGTGGTTTACACACCTTTGAAACCAATAAGTTATCATTGAAAGAAGGGGTTTACTACTAATGGCTTACAAGACTATTATTGAAGATGATATTGATGTGCTTGTAGCAGGTGCTGGTCTAGGTGGTACAGGTGCTGCTTTTGAAGCGAGATACTGGGGCAAAGACAAGAAGATTATTATTGCTGAGAAAGCAAATATTGATCGTTCTGGAGCTGTTGCGCAGGGTCTTTACGCCATCAACTGTTACATGGGAACGCGTTTCGGTGAAAACAACCCAGAAGATCACGTACGTTATGCACGTATGGATTTAATGGGTATGGTACGTGAAGATTTACTGTTTGATATGGCGCGCCATGTGGATTCGGCAGTACACCAGTTTGAAGAATGGGGTATGCCAATCATGAAAGACCCAGAGACAGGTAATTACCTGCGTGAAGGTCGTTGGCAAATAATGATTCATGGTGAGTCATATAAGCCTATGGTTGCAGAAGCGGCTAAGAAATCAGCCGACAAAGTCTTTAACCGTATTTGTGTAACACATCTTCTTATGGATGAGTCTACAGAAAACCGTGTTGCTGGTGCAGTTGGTTTTAATGTGCGTACCGGTAACTACCACGTATTTAAATCAAAGACAGTAATCGTGGGTGCTGGTGGTGCTTCAAATATTTACAAGCCTCGTTCAGTAGGTGAGGGCGCTGGTCGTGTTTGGTATGCACCATGGTCATCAGGTTCTGCTTACGGTCTTATGATTGAAGCGGGTGCTAAAATGACCCAGATGGAGAACAAAATAGTTCTTTGTCGTTTTAAGGATGGTTATGGTCCTGTTGGCGCATACTTCTTACATCTTAAGACTTATACGCAGAATGCTGCGGGTGAAGAGTACGAATCAAAGTGGTTCCCATCATTGTCTAAAGACATTGTAGGTAAAGAATACTTGGATACGGAAGGTCAGCATTTATCACATAAGCCGATTCCAACCTGTTTACGTAATCATGCCTTTATTAACGAAGTAAATGCAGGTCGTGGCCCGATATACATGGTTACAACAGAAGCATTCCAAGATCCGCATCTTGAAGAAATTGGATGGCATAACTTCTTAGGTATGACGGTTGGTCAAGCAGTACTTTGGGCAGCTACTGATGTTGACCCCAAATACGAAAACCCTGAACTTACAACATCTGAGCCTTATGTAATGGGTTCTCACGCTACTGGTTGTGGCGCATGGTGTTCTGGTCCTGAAGATTTATCGCCTAAAGAGTACTTCTGGGGGTATAATCGCATGACCACTGTTCAAGGTTTATTCGGTTGTGGTGATGCTGTTGGTGGAACACCGCATGCATTCTCCTCAGGTTCATTTACTGAAGGTCGTTTAGCGGCAAAAGCGGCAATTCAATATATTGCTGATGGTAAAGCTGATGGTATTAGTGTTACCGATGCGCAGATTGAAAAGCGTCGTGAAGAAGTTTATAAACCAATGGATATTTACCGTACTTATCGTAATCATATTACAGCAGGTTCAGTAAACCCATATTATATTAACCCAAGACAAGGTCTTGATCGTCTACAAAAGATCATGGATGAGTACTGTGGTGGTGTAACGGTAAGTTACATGACTAACGCTAATCTTTTGACAATAGGTCTTAAGAAGATGGGTCTACTGGCTGAAGATTGGCAAAATGGTATAGCTGCAGAAGATATTCATGAGTTACTACGTGCTTGGGAACTTAAGCATCGTATATTAACTTCTGAGTCTGTATTGCAACATACGCTTTTCCGTGATGAGACACGCTGGCCTGGTTACTACTACCGTGGCGATAAAATGAAGCTGGATGACAAGAATTGGCATGTATTAACTGTTTCTCAGCGTAATCCAGAAACAGGTGAATACACCATGGAAAAGGCACCGCTTTATCATTTAGCTGATGATGATGAGGGAGCTAAAGCAGGTAAGTTGGAAAAAAAGAAGTAGACTACTTGTAGGTACGTTTTAGTAAGCGTATTTATTGTAGATAAAAAAAGGCCAGCATTTTGCTGGTCTTTTTTTATCCCAGCTTCAAGAATGGTAGTCTTCTTGTTAGGATGCCTTCTTCAAAGAAGGCATAGTTAAGTCATTAGAAAACTGGAGTTATTATGAATATCATTGATCTTAAAGATGAAGATATATTAAAAGTTGCTGAACCCTATTGGGATGACCTTGTTAAATACTCTAATAATAAGAATTATGGTGCATTTACGAGACACTTTTCTCACAAAATGAAATTAGCAGCGAATGAAGTTGAAATCGGCAAGCAGTTTGCGAAAAGTCAATTAACCAAAAACTTGGCAAAAGAGAGAGAATACCTTGGTATCATTCGTCGTGGAGAGCATGTGACCGTTCTTTACAAGCAAACTAACACCAAGCAAGAGGGTGAGTGGCTAGGGCGATTGGTTTTAGGTTTTGAAGGCGAGGAAATCAAAATATTTGGTGCTACCCTTTTTTAAAAAACATTGATTCTTTTAAGGAAAGACTGATTAAGTCCAATTACTTTATACTGGCTAGAATCATCCTGAATTTTCAAGAAGTGAACGAGAATAGTTGCTCTATTGTCGCGAACTTCGTGGAAATTCAGGATGATTCTAGCCAGCTGAAAATAATTGGACTTAATCAGGATCTCCTTAATGCAGGTGATGGTTTGAGTACATCACTTAATAATGAATTTTTCTATACTAAGACCTTCAAAACCGTATTATGGATTACTAATAAATTTTATTATGAAAGAAATTATTCAAAAAGATAAGCTGGTAGAACTCAGTTACAAAATAGTCGATCAAAAGTCAGGTGAAGTTTTAACGTTAGTTGAATTTCCTGTGGCATATGTTCAAGGCGCAGGTTCTGTTTTAGCACCTGAGGTGACAGCGGAACTAGAAGGTAAGTCAGTCGGTGATATTATCGAAGTACCTATTGATTGTAACGAGCTCTACGGTCCTAGAGATGAGTCACTCGTTTTTACTGATCGTATTGAGAATGTTCCTAAAGAATATCAAGAAGTAGGTTTGACGATCACCATGGAAAGTGAAAAAGGCGATCCTAAAAACTTTATTGTAACCCGTTTTGATGATGAAACATTAACGGTTGATGGCAATAACCCCTTGTGTGGAAGAGAAGTTATTTTCAAACTTGAAATATTGTTGGTACGTGATGCAAGTGATGAAGAAATTGCATTGGGTGGTAAGCCTGATGATGATTCTGCCCCTGAGATTGAAGGAATGGTTGAAATCTAGTTTCAGAAATTCTCTCATTAAAAACTAACTAAGGCATAAAATATAGATGGCAAATAAAGCACTTGAAGCATTTGAAAAAGAACTTTCAGGGTTAAATGAAAAGCTAGCCCCGTTAGAATGGGCTTCACCTAGGAATAATTTAGGCTATGCATTAGTTGCATTAGGTCAAAATAAGTCTGGAATAGAGCATTTAAAAAAGTCAATTACTGAAATGGGCGATGTACTGGAAGCTTCTGACCCAAAAGATGCACTTGATGACTGGGTTTCCTTACAGCTTACCTATGCAGCTGCACTCCATGCTTTAGGGCAACGTAATACGGGAGAGACGGTATCGCTTCTTAATAAGTCGATGGAGGCTTATAAAAAAATATTACCCGTATTAAAACGTCAAGAATCGCCGTTAGAATGGGCGTTAATGATGCATAATATTGCGATGGTATTTCAAGACCTAGGTGAGCACTCGGAAGGATCGAGAACCTTAGAACGGTCAATTACCGCATATAACAATGCCTTAACGCAACGATCAGCTAATGTAGTACCTTTGCAATGGGCGTTGTCTCAAAATAACGCTGCGGTTTCATTGCAAGTATTGGGTGAGATTCAACAAGATTCAGAAATACTAAAAGATGCGGTTGTATCCTACGGCAATGCCTGTCATAAATTAACACAATCAAAACATGCGGTTGCTTGGGTGATTACAACGGGTAACTTGGGTAGCGTACGTACACTTTTAGCAGAGAAAACCAACGATGCTGAAATGGCACGCCAAGCAGTTAATAACCTTAACGAGATTGTTGATTTTTTAAGTGGCGTGGCCAATACTAAATACTTAGTATTGGCAGAGCGCTTCCGAGATAAGGCAAAAGCGGTATTGGAAAAAATTAACACATAGTTATTTATAGGTAGCAACTGCTAGAGTATTTGCACGAACAGCAGTGAAATAAAAACAGCTTATTAAGTCGTTTTTCAATGAAAGCAATAGGGTTTAGCCCTGTCTAGTCGCTCATTTTTTTCGTATATGGGTTCTATTTAAGAGGATAAAAATTTTGGCAATAAATGAAGCAACAGTAACTTTTGCAATGGGTGGTTACAGCTTTGATACTGATGAAGTATCTCAGATTCTAGAAATTGAGCCGACAGCAGTAATGAATGGTAATACTAGGCTGGGTGATGATCTTCCTGCGGTGAGCTCATGGGAGTATTCATCTGAAAAAGTAATCGATGATGATATTGATATTTATTACATGACGCGAATGCTAATTAAGGAAATTGAACCTGCCAAAGATAATATTATCATTGCAGCGGAGCGTTATAATTTAGTACCTAAAATTATCGTGAAGCTCGTTATATCTGCCGACAAAGATGAAGCTGTACCTGATATTGGAATTAGTACTAGAAATTTACGATTTTTATCAGAGATTGGTGCTTTTGTAGATATTAATATAAAGAAGCGATAAATATTTGCACTAAGTCTATCAATCACCTTGGTAATTAATTATAGAGAACTCTTTAGATATTTGGTATCTCTGAACTAATAATGTAATATAGACCGCTTGAGATTCAGCAGTTGTAGGGCTATTTGCTGAAATATTATAGACTATAAAAAAAGAGATATTATGCTTCAGAGTATTAACGATAGAGCGAGCAGCTGGCTGGCTTATGTAATTATTGGGTTAATTGTTTTTTCATTTGCATTGTTTGGAATTGGCTCATACCTAGGTGGAAGTGATGCATTAGTTGCAGCCACGGTGAATGGTGAAAAAATTCTAGCTGACCGAATTCAAAGCACGGTTGTTTCCTTAAGACAGCGTGGTCAAAATGACCCAGCGATTAAGCAAAAAGTCCTAGAGTCAGCTGTTAATGACGTAATTTTAAGTCAGCAAGCGAAAGAGAGTGGCTTTAGAGCCAGTAATCAAGAAGTCTATGATTGGATTTCATCAAATCCAGAGTTTCAAAAAGACGGTAAATTTGACCCTGCAACCTATGAGTTATTATTGGCTTCGTCTCGGCGTTCTAAAGTAGACTACGAAGCTAATATTAGAAGTATGTTAACAAACCAGCAGATGACTCGTGCGATTAGCGAGTCGGCATTCCTGCCTGTTGCTGAATTACAACGGTTTCAAAAGTTACAAAATCAAACACGTAGTGGTGAAACGGTTACTTTGAGAATGTCTGATTTTGAGTCTAGTGTTAAGATAGACGATGCTGAAATTAAAACCTATTACGACGCAAACCTTGCAAAATTCATGACGAAAGAGAAGGTGAAGTTACAAGCTGTTGCGCTGAATCAAGCAGATTTAGAGGGAAAAGTTGAGTTGATGGGTGATACTTTGCAAACAATTTATGATGATAACCTTGATCGTTATGTAGAGCCTGAGCAACGTAAACTGGCTCATATTTTAATTAAAATAGGTGAGGGGCCGGATGCAGAAAATAAGGCAAAAGAGAAAGCCTTAACACTGTTTGATGACATTATCGCTGACGAAATAACGTTCGAAAAAGCGGCAACGACGATTTCTGAAGATAAAATAGCGGCAAAAAAATCGGGTGAACTTGGCTTGATTGTTAGAGGTGATATGGGGAAAGCATTTGAGGATGCTGCTTTCTCACTAGAAAAAGGAAAAATATCTGAGCCTACACTGACAGATGCGGGGTTTGAGATTATTAAGTTACTGGACATTGTTCCATCAAAGCAAAAGTCGTTTGATGTCGTTAAAACCGATATTGAGAAAGAGTATCGTGTTGAACAAGCTGAAAAGACGTTTGCTAATAACTCTGAAAAATTAGAAACTTTAGCATTTGAAAATGATTCAAGTTTAGAAATGGCAGCAGACTCATTAGAAACAAAAGTGCAAGAGTCTGACTGGATAGAAAGGGGAATGGTAGTAAAACCAAATCCTGATAATCTATTTATGTCACCAAAAATATTGGCTACTGCATTTGGTGAGGATGTTTTAAATAAAGGGAAAAACTCAGAACTCATTGAAATAGATAGTCAAACGGTTGCGGTAATACGTGTACAAGAGCATCAGTTGCCACAACAAAAGTCTATGGCGGATGTAGCTGATGATATTAAAGCAATTCTGAAAACAGACAAGACGCGTAAATTGTTAATAGAAAAAGGTGAATTAGCGCTTAAAACGGTGCAGAAATCTGGTCAGTGGTCTTCAATCAGCAGTACGATAGGTTCACTTGATAAGTTGGAAAAGCTTGAGTCTGTAAGGCGTACGGATAGAAAAATATCTGCTGAACTTGTTGATAAGTTCTTTAGTATGGGTAAGCCAAGCGGTGAAAAAACACTATTCTCAAATGTTATTTTACCCTCAGGTGATTATGTTTTGGTGGGCTTAAATACTGTAAAAGAGGGTGTGGTAGAAAAGACTGAAGCTGACATTATGCAGACTGTTCTAGCAAGTTCTTATGCCTCTGCAGAACAAAATGCACTCCTAAAATCATTAAGAAATCAGGCAAAAGTAGAGCTTTTCCCTGAAATAATTGAGTAGTTACCGCCTTTGGGTCTATTTAATAGCTGGTAAGTGAGGCGATGTTATTAATAACATCGCCTTTTTATTTAAAGCTCGAAAGGTTAGTGTCTTAAACCCTAGTTCCCAGATAGAAACGAGAGTGAGAGTGCAAACCATGGTTTGCAGGGCATTTCAAAATAACCGATTCGCTGTAGGTTTACCTGAAATTTGAGGTGTCTGTGGAATTAAAGACGCTGCTATCATGTGCTTCTATCTGGGGTTAGGGCTAAGTACGATAGAGCTCATGCCAAAGATAATAACGCCAAATTTCTGTCGGGTTGAAACTTATGCTATAAAGCTAGTCTTACTAGAAAGTTGAATTAATCAATAGAGCTATTTGAGTCTTCAGATAATAAAGGTTTCTTAACAGGAAAATACCATGAACAAAAGCCCATTAAAATCATTATTATTTATCGTATTGAGTATCGTTTTATTATTAACAGCTTGTACCGAGACTCAATCTCCTAAGCAGGTGAGCCAACAGTTTTGGGAGGCCGTACAGAAACGTGATATGGAAACCGCAAAGCAATTATCAACATGGGAGACGGTTGATTATCTTAAGTATCTGAAAGTTGACAAACTCCACCCGGAACGTTTTGAGTTGGGCGAAGAGATGTTGGGCGAAAAAAGCGCACAGATTAGCACCACTTTATACACCAGCCGCCAAGGGTCGTCGGGTATTAAAGTTCCAGGTGTGACCGTGTTGGTTAAGATAGAGCAGGGCTGGCGTGTTGATGTGAAGCAAACCCTCAGCACAGTAGTCAAAGAAACGGTGAATAATGTGTTTGAGCAATTAAATGGTTTGATGCAAGAAGGTGTGAGTGAACTTGATAAAGTGTTATCTGAATCGATGAATGAACTGGGTAAGGCGCTTGACCAAGGAGCTAAAGAGCTAAGAAAGGAGCTCTTAATAAGCCAATTTTTCCACAACCTCGGCGATTGCAACCGCAACCCGAAAAGAATATCAGCTTATAAGTACTTAATTTCTAGATAGGTAGTTGGTAGTTAGATAGTAGTGCTGGAGCGGTTAACTTAATCAGGCTCTTCTTACGGATATAAAGTGGCTTTCCGTTGCTATGTAATTCAGTGGAACATCCCAATATTCAGCCTTTAAGGATGCTACTTCCTGAAAACTATAAGCAACCCCTATTAATAGTGGCTTGCGAGTCTTTTTCTTAAGAAACTCAAAGGTTCTATCGTAAAAACCACCACCCATGCCTAAACGGTTACCCTGTTTATCGAAGCCTAATAAAGGCATTAAAACTAAATCTAACGCATCGCCTGTGATTAATTCATCTTTATTACAGACGGGTTCTGGGATTGAAAAACGATTTTCGGAAAATTCACTTTCACTTGAAAAAGGTGCAAATAACAATGATTCATTGTCGCCTTGTAAAATGGGTAGGTAGAACTGCTTGTTATTATTGGCAGCGAAACTTCTTAGTTGGGCGAGAGGAAGAGGGTCAGCTTCACCTTGAACAGGTGAGTAGACGGCAATATGTTTTGCTGATACGTATGCAGATGAATGGGATATATGTAAAACAATACTCGCAGATTTTTCCTGTTGCAAGGTGCTAGAAAGGTCATTTCGTTGTTGACGGAGTGACTTTCGTAAGGCTTGTTTATCGTCTGAGGTTCGCTGCATATTTTCATTGTCTGATAAATTCATCACCAAATTATGGCAATAAAAAAGCCATCTGAAAAGATGGCTTTTTTAGGTGGATAATTTAAGAGTATCGTTTACCTTTTCTCAAGGCAACTTTGAGTCGTTTCCCAGGCCAAATTTTATTACTTCTTAGCTTGTTTAAACGTTTTAAACGTTTAACAGAGATGCCGTGCCTTTTGGCTATTTGATAAAGATTATCACCTAGCTTTACTCTTACATAGCGATAACGTCTCTTTTTGGAGTAACGCTTTTTATAACGTTTCTTTTTGCTAGGTTGGTATGCATATTTATTATGTACATCACGCGCAGTAGGAAGGCGGTGAATAATTTGTGTTAAACGTCCTGCGTGACGGCGCGGTAATAGTATCTCATTTGAAATACGTGGTGTGGTTATACCGTGTAAGAATGCAGAGTTGAGTATCGTTAAGGTATCTGAAGGAAGGCCTGCTGTAGTGGCTGCCTTTCTTAGGTTTACCGCTTTATTAATACGTATACTGGTTAATGCAATTTGGTTCGGAATGCCGCGCAAGTGAACGCCATAAGCTCTTGGATTGCGGAATATTTGTTTAAAGGCTAATAGACGCGGTACATATTGTCTGGTTTCTCTTGGGAGGTTTAAGCTCCAGTAGTCAGTGCGCATACCACGACGTCTATTGTTAGCTATTTCGCGTGCAACACGGTATTCGCCACAATTGTAAGCCGCTAAAGAGAGTAACCAATCACCTTTAAACTGGCGATTCAGCGTTTGTAAGTAAGACAGGGCAGCCTTAGTTGCTTTAATCGGGTCAAGTCGTGCATCATAACTGCGGGTTCGGTGTAGTCCAAAACGACGACCTGTACCTGGAATAAACTGCCACATCCCCGCAGCGCCTGCATGTGAATATGCAGCGTTACGGTATGCACTTTCTACGAAGGGTAATAAGGCAAGTTCTGTTGGCATGTTACGGCGGTTGATTTCATTCACAACCATGTACAAAAAGTCTGAAGAGCGATCAGCTAACTGTTGAATCCTTGCCGGACTTCTTGAAAATTCCCTCGTAAATCGTTTTACTAAAGGCTTATGCTTATGGTTATAATCCCTAATTCTGAAGCCTTGGTATATACGGTCCCAAACATTGTTATGGGTTTGTTGTGGGCGGTATTGTTGTCTAGCCTGTGGAGCTCGATATTGATGGGTGCTACGTGAATTACTTACGTGCCTAGCTTGAGCAAGTTGACGTTGCCTTTGTTGGATTTTTTGTTGGCGTTGTACGTTGAGACGATACATATGCGCTTTTCTACGCGCGGTATTTTCTTTTAGTATTTGTAAGCGTTTGCGGGCGTAAGGGTCAGCTTTTCTGACTTGTCTGATTCTTTGTAGCTGTGTACTAGGTTTTTGTTTTACGATTCTCGCCGGTCTAGCAGGTGCAGGTCGTGCTTGCTGCTTGGGTGCGCGGTAAACAGGTGGAGTGTTAGTTAAGCCGAGTTGAGCGGCAGCAGCACGTAAATCACTATTGACAGGCTGAGCAATAGCAGGTGTAGTGAAAAAGCTGGCACAAAAAATGAGTGTGGTAACAAGCGAAAGTGTTACCTTAGACGGTCTTTTATTAGTCATGAATCCCTTTAATCCCTAAATTAATTCGTACGACAGAAGTCATTTTAGTGCTTTATTTTATTTTCATGTTTATTATGAAAATATATGAAAAATATAAAGTTTTTAGTATGTATGTCGAACGGTGGCTAAATATAGTACGATATGGCTCTAATCGCAAGGAGAGAATGGTTTATGAAATTGAAAAAAAAGTCTATTGAGTCTCTTTCGGGGTGGTATAAAACGCAATCTGGCCAAGCTACTTTAACTAAGTTGGATGAGCAATGTGCGGAGGTGTTGTCTGAAATATTTGGTTATTATGCGGTTGAAATGGGCGTGTTAAGTGGTCAACACAGTCTATTGCAACAAACAAGAATCGCCACAAGTTTTACGCTGATTGACAAAGCAGGAAGCAACTTATTATCTATTAAGCCGAAAAAAAGAATTGAAGGTGATCAGCTAGAAACTTTTTCAACCTTAATTTCTAGTAATGAACAACTGCCTCTTGCAACCGACAATATTGATTTAGTATTAGGGACACACGTATTAGAATTATCGAAAGACCCGCATCAAGTACTGCGTGAAATTGATAGGGTATTGGTTCCCGAAGGACATTGTATTTTAATTGGTTTTAATCCTTTTGCCATTAGTGGTTTGGCTGATCAATTGCGGTCAAAAATATTACGAAAAAAAGAGCCTTTTGAATTGCGGAGTGCTTCTAGGATCAGGGATTGGTTCTCTTTATTAGGATTTGAGGTTTTAGATGTTCACTACATGGGATTACGCCCAAATGTGAAAAGTAAAAAATTATTTGATAGCCTCTCTAAGTTAGAAAATTGGGGCGAAATAGCAGGGCCGCTTTTAGGTAAGTTATATATGATACACGCGAAAAAACAGGTGGTGGCGATGACACCGTACAAGAAGGTTTGGCGTGCACCTGCAGTGCTTAGTGGTGGGAAAGTCGTGTTGAATAATACCGCACAAAAAGTACGCCGTGAAAATTACTCAAATTATTAATACCTCGTAACCTTATGTCTACAAATGAAAATAAAGTGACCATCTATACGGATGGTGGATGTCGCGGTAACCCAGGCCCTGGTGGTTGGGGGGCTGTTTTAGAGTATGGAAGTTCTACCAAAGAGCTTTACGGCTACGAACAAGAAACAACTAACAATCGTATGGAGTTAATGGCGGCTATTCAAGCTTTAGAGCTTCTGAAGCGCCCTTGCACCGTATCATTAACAACAGACTCACAATATGTTCGCCAAGGTATACTTGAGTGGATGGAAGGATGGAAGTCACGGGGCTGGAAAACAGCAGCGAAAAAGCCTGTGAAAAATAAAGACTTATGGCAGCGTCTTGATGAAGCCACTCAAAAACATGAAATTGAATGGCATTGGGTGAAAGGCCATAGTGGGCACGCTGGCAATGAACGAGCAGATGATTTGGCTAATCGTGCGATGGATGAAAAATCGGGAAATTCGTAAAGAATATTGGAAAGCAAAAGAATGAAAGAAGCAGAAGGGCATCGGCAAATATTTTTAGACACTGAAACCACGGGTTTAGAGATTCGTGAAGGAAACCGAATTATCGAAATAGGTTGTGTCGAAATGATTGACCGTAAGCTGACGGGTAATAACTATCATCAATATATAAAAGTAGACCGCGAAAGTGAGGAAGGCGCATTAGCGGTTCATGGGATTACTACCGCATTCTTATTCGATAAGCCGGTCTTTTCAGAAATCATTGGTACATTTTTAAGTTATATACAAGGTGCAGAATTAATTATTCATAACGCACCTTTTGATATTGGTTTCTTGAATAATGAGTTATTGCTTGCGGATTACTCGCAAAAGATTGAGACGCTTTGTGATATTAACGATAGCCTTGTGCTTGCAAGGCAAATGCACCCTGGGCAAAGAAACACCTTGGATGCGTTGTGTAAACGTTATGATATAAAAAATGAGCACCGTACTTTACACGGCGCACTATTAGACTCAGAAATTTTGGCAGATGTTTACCTTGCGATGACGGGAGGTCAAAAGGGTTTATCGTTTGGTGAAGAAAACTCAGGTGAGTCAGGTGTTGCTAATTATTCCTTTGAAAAGCTTTCTTCGCTGCGAAGCCCAACTTTGGTGATTAAAGCTTCCGATGAAGAATTACTGGCGCACCAGAAATATCTAGAAAATATAGAAAAGGATGGTGTAAAGCCAATCTGGCATTAATGCTTCTTTAGTTTTTCTTAACGACCTTTTAAAATTCGTTGTTTATCACGATTCCAATCTCGCTCTTTGGAAACTGCACGTTTATCGTGTGTTTGTTTGCCTTTACCAACACCAATTTCAAGTTTGACCTTATTGTGTTTCCAATACAAAGATAGAGGTAAAATGGTATAACCTTTGCGATCCACCGCAGCGGCTAATTTCACAATCTCATAATCATGTAATAATAACTTTCGAATCCGTGTGGCCATCGGGTTGATATGGGTGGATGCCGAAAGTAATGGGGTGAACTGCGCGCCCGACATCCATACCTCACGATTTTTGACAAAAACATAGGCTTCTTTGAGTTGGGCGCGACCATCCCGCAGGCTTTTGACTTCCCAGCCTTCCAGTACGAGACCAGCCTCGTAAGTATCTTCGATAAAATAGTCATGGCGCGCAACTTTATTGGTTGCGATAGTTTTTCCGCCGTGACCTTTCTTCTTTTTATTTTTTTTTGCCATGTGTTTTTTGCTAGATAAGTAAAGCGTTAAGATTAAAAAGAGGATTATAGCGCAACACACTGCTAGAATGCCTTATATTATTTCAGTAGTTGGTTTGAAAAGAATGCCTCATATCTCTCGTAGCGCCTTAGTCCCATTTAGTGCCGAGCAAATGTATAACTTGGTCGATAAAATTGATGCTTATCATGAGTTTTTACCATGGTGTGGCTATTCACAAGAAATAGATCGAGGCGACGACTGGGTTAAAGGCTCAGTAACGATTGAGAAAGGAGGGCTCAATAAAACCTTTACGACAAAAAACTACCTTAAAAAAAATGAGAAAATTGAATTAACACTGGTGGATGGGCCTTTTAAAGAGTTGCAAGGCTTTTGGACATTTGATGCTTTAAAAGAAGATGCATGTAAAATATCTTTAGAATTGGACTATGAATTTTCGAGTAAAATGTTAGGTCTTGTGGTTGGTCCTGTATTTAACCAGATCGCCAATGCCATGGTAGATTCATTTGTAAAAGAGGCACGTGTGAAATATGGCTGATAACAAACTCGCTGTAGAAGTTGTATATGCTTTGCCTGAGGAGCAAACACTGCTCAGTGTTATGGTTGAAGACGGCGCTACCGTTAAAGATGTCATATTACAGTCTACTATATTGCAAGAGTACCCTGATCTTAATATCGATTCGTTAACCGTTGGGTTATTCGGTAAAGCCACAAAAATGACTCAAGTCGTTCGAGAAAAGGATAGGGTAGAGATATACCGTCCTTTAATTGCAGACCCTAAAGAGGTTCGTAAACGCAAAGCAGCAGAAGGTAAAAAACTAAAAAAAGGCGGCGCTGATGCATCAGAAAATAAGGTGATACAATGAGGGGGATGGTGCCGATGGACCCTCAAACTAGCGTATCTCAACAGCAGTTTGCTCTGATTTACTTGCCGAATAAAGATCGCACAACAAAAAAACGCCGTAATAAACGCTTTCCAGCAAGTTGTGTGGAAGTTAAAGAATCAAAGAGTCTGGCGATCGAAGCCGCTAAAGTTAACGATAAAAAGTATGCTGCAATCGTGATAGGGCCATCGAAATCATCAGAAGGGCAATACATATACTACTTACAAGCGTGGCTGGAGTAGGAGGAGGCATTAATGCCTCTTAGTTCTTGATATTTACAAGTTGTTCATTTTTAAAGATTAAAGTAACGCTTTTCTTGAAGGCGGCTGCTCTTCCTTTTTTGCTAAAGTACACATAATCCCAGCGATTACTTCTGAAATTATCCTGTAGCAATGATGTGCCTAGTAGTGTGGCAACTTCTGCCTTACTCATTCCTGTTTTTAATTGTGCTACGGTTTCACTCGAGAGTATGTTTCCCTGTTGAATATCCATTTTATAAAGTGAGCAATTGCTCAATAAAAGACTAAGAAAAATAATAAGGAGTGATGATTTCTTCATGTTATTTGTGTGTATATTAATGGTTGAATTGTGTGTGTTTATTCTACCGTAGGCATGAAGGTAACGCAGTAGTTTTAACGCAGAAATTGAAAAATAGCGTTAGTTTTAACAAAATACTTTTAAAATATTCTTATTTTGAGTTTTATTTTATGCTCATGAGGGCGTATAATGTGCCGTTCAGTTTTTAAATAAAATATCAAAAGAGCTATTAAACTATGCCAAGCGTAAAATTAAGAGATAACGAGCCGTTTGAAATTGCACTTCGTCGTTTTAAACGTACCTGTGAAAAAGCAGGCGTTGTTGCAGAAGTAAGAAGTCGTGAATATTACGAAAAGCCTACTTCAGTACGCAAAAGGGAAAAAGCAGCAGCAGTAAAGCGTAATATTAAAAACTTGAAGCGTGAAATAAATCGTCGCGTTAGAATGTATTAAAGTCGTTTCAACACGTTAATTACATTTATATTATGTCATCCCAACTGCAGCAACGTATAACAGAAGATATGAAAGCTGCAATGCGCGCGAAAGAGAAGGATCGTCTGCTGACGATTCGTAATATTCTCGCCGCGATTAAACAGCAAGAAGTTGATACCCGTGAATCAGTAGATGATACGGCTGTGCTCGCCATAGTCAATAAGATGTGTAAGCAACGTCGTGAATCTATTTCACAGTTTAACGATGCGGGGCGTGATGACTTGGTTGCTCAAGAAGAATTAGAACTTGGTTTTCTACAAGACTACCTACCCGAAGCAATGAGCGATTCAGAAGTGAAAGCGTTAATACAAGAAGCACTTGAATTTACTGGCGCAAGCAGTATGAAAGACATGGGTAGCGTGATGGCTTATATAAAGCCTAAAGCACAGGGGCGTGCCGATATGGGGAAAATCAGCGGACTCATAAAGTCAGCAATAAGCTGATTTGACAGCATACTGAGGTCTCAGAATCTCCCTTTCAAAGTTTGACTTCTAACTAAACCCCTTTTAAATCCTTCAATTCTAGGTTTTCTCATGACTGAATTAAAGAACGATCGTTTTTTACGCGCGCTATTAAGGCAACCCGTCGATACCACACCTATTTGGATTATGCGTCAAGCAGGTCGATATTTACCAGAATATAAAGCTACTCGTGCAAAAGCAGGTAGTTTTATGGATTTGTGTGAAAATCCTGATTTAGCGTGTGAAGTGACCTTACAGCCGCTTAAACGTTACGACCTTGATGCCGCGATTTTATTTTCGGATATTTTAACCATACCGGATGCGATGGGGTTAGAACTTTACTTTTCCGAAGGTGAAGGGCCTAAGTTTAAAAACCCGGTGCGTGATCTGGCGAGTATTAAAAACCTCCCTGATCCTGATCCTGAACAAGAATTACGCTATGTGATGGATGCTGTGCGTACGATTCGCCGAGAGTTAGACGGCAGTGTACCCTTAATTGGCTTTTCTGGTAGTCCGTGGACATTAGCGACTTATATGGTAGAGGGCGGGACTACCAAAGATTTTGGTAAAGTAAAGGGTTTATTGTTTGAATCACCTGAGGTGATGCATTTACTGCTGGATAAGTTAGCGAATAATGTTACAAAATATTTAAATGCGCAGATTGCGGCGGGTGCTCAAGCCGTTATGATTTTCGACACATGGGGTGGGGTGCTATCACCTGAAAACTATAAGCTATTCTCCTTAGCTTATATGGAAAAAATCGTATCGGGCTTGACTCGTGAAGCTGATGGGCGACGAGTTCCTGTAACCTTGTTTACCAAAGGCGGTGGTCAGTGGTTAGAAATAATGGCTGAAACAGGTTGCGATGCATTAGGTTTGGACTGGACACAAGATATTACGGATGCTCGTCAGCGTGTAGGTGGTCAGGTTGCTTTACAAGGAAATATGGATCCTTCCGTATTATATGGTTCACCAGAAGTTGTTCGTGAAGAAGCGAAAAAAGTTATGCAAGGTTTTGGTTCGGGCGATGGCCATGTGTTTAACCTAGGTCACGGTATACATCAGCATGTAAATCCAGATAATGTCAGTGTATTAGTTGATGCGGTGCATGAGTTTGGGAAGCGGAACTAGACTTCGATAATAAAGACTTTAGCCACGGATGGTAGGGGAAAACACGGAGGAGGGTAAGCTTTAAATTCCCTGATGGAAACCCGATTATAGCGCAAGTTGTTGACTTTAAAAGATACTTTAACTCTCGTTCACTTTCTATCTGGGGTTAGTGTATAAGACTAGAGTTAACCATAATAAAACGGTAGTGTTCTTTTTGAAGCCTATGCCTGCTAACCTGTTTCACATACAATTTGCAGAATTAATTAGCGCCTCCTTGAAGTTGTTGCAAACGTTGTTGTTCTCTTTGACGAGCTAGCGCGCGTCGTTCTTCATTTTGTTGACGTTGTAGTGCTTCACGGTGGATTCGATCTAATTGACGTGCTTTAGTCACTTCATCGGCATCGGCTAAAGCTTCTAGTTGCCGTTTTTCTAACAACTCTTCTTGGTGCTTTTGCATATACGCTTGTATTTCTTCCTCTGTTGGTATTTGTTCTGGGGTGAGTGCTTCGTTGATGGTATCAACGGTGTATTGATCTGGCGGCATTCCAGTATCGGCATCAAGTTCTACATTGATTAAGCCACTGGGTGCGAAAAGTGGCAGTGGCTGGGTATCTTTTAGTGCCGTTTTCATAAAGTCTATCCATAAGGGTAAAGCCGCACCTGCTGCAGTTTCCCTGCGTCCTAATGGTTTAATGCGATCAAAGCCGAGCCATACCGTTGTGACATTGTTGGGAGTGAAGCCACAAAACCAGGCATCTTTTTGATCATCTGTAGTGCCTGTTTTGCCCGCTAAATCTTGGCGACCTAGCATGGCACTTGCACGGGCTGCGGTGCCAACTTGCGCGACACTACGTAACATGCTGTTGATCTGATAGTTGACGTAGGGTTTCATAATACGTTTGGCAGGATTCTTCATGCTGTTTTTTAATAGTTCACTGTTTGGTTTACAATTACTTGCACATACAGCGACAGGGTCTGCGGTATAAATTTCTTCTTTGTCTCGATTGACAATTTTACGAATGAAATGACTATCGACTTTAAAACCGCCATTAGCAAAACTAGAATATGCGGTTGCCATTTCTAAAGGTGTAGCTGAGCCTGTTCCAAGTGTTAGTGTTAAATTAATAGGCAAAGTTTTTTTCTTAAAGCCAAACTTTTTTGCATAATTTAGGGCATAGCCTAAACCAATTTCTTGCAATAAACGAATAGATACTAAATTTTTGGATTTAGCCAGTGCAGTCCTTAAACGCATCGAACCACTGTAATTATGGCTATAGTTTTTAGGATTCCAGTTATTCTTATTGTTTTTAATTTCAATCGGCTCATCCAATACTGTGGTTGCAGGTGAGTAGCCTTTTGCGAGGGCGGCAGCATAAATAAAGGGCTTAAAGCTAGAGCCAGGTTGTCTTTGTGCCTGTGTGGCGCGGTTAAATTTACTCAGGTTATAATCAAATCCACCCGCAATCGCTTCAATTGCACCGTTATCAGGGTTCATGGAAACAAGTGCTCCCGATACTTTGGGTAACTGGCTGAGTTGCCAGTCTCCTTCTTTATCTTTTTGTACGCGTACAATATCGCCAGCTTTAAGTACGTTGCTGACTTTTTTAGGCCTTTTGCCACGTTTATTCTCGTTGATATAGGGTCTGGCCCATTTAAGTTTTTTGAGTGACAGCGTAATTGGCTGGTCTTGTTTATAAACGGTTAAAGTGGCTTTTTTATTTCCCGATTCTGTTACAAGAGCAGGGTATAAATCAGCGTACACATGATAACTTTTAAGCTTTTTTTGCTGCTCTTTAAGGGTTTTGAAATCATTTAATTGGAGGTTATCTTCACTGCCTCGATAGCCGTGGCGTTTGGTATATTTTAAAAGGTGCTTCCTAAGTAATGTGATGGCATTTTTCTGTGCCTTACTATCGAGAGTGGTATAAATATTTAGACCAAGCTTATAAATATTAGCCTCACCAAAGCGTTTAATAGCATCAGTACGCACCATCTCCGCCATATAGGGGGCGTAGGTTTGTGTTTCAACGCTGTGAACTGCAGCACTTAATGCTTCATTAAGTGCTGCTTGGTACTGCTTATTAGAAATATAATTGAGTTCATGCATTCTCTTCAGAATGTAATTCCGGCGTATTTTTGCCCGTTTTGGGTTTCGTATGGGATTATAGGCTGAGGGTGCTTTGGGTAGGCCCGCTATCATGGCACTTTGTGCAAGGCTGAGTTCTTCCACTTTCTTACCGTAATAGATTTCAGCGGCTGAGCCTACACCGTAAGAGCGTTTACCTAAAAATATTTTATTTAAGTAAAGCTCAAGAATCTCTTCTTTGCTTAATTCTTCTTCAATTTTTAAGGCTAATAGGGCTTCTTTTAATTTACGGGTAATACTTCTCTCGTTGGTAAGATAAAAGTTACGTGCCACTTGCATCGTGATGGTACTAGCACCTTGGGTTACTCTACCTTTTTTGAGCACGGCAACAGCGGCACGTACTATACCTCGGTAATCCACGCCTTTATGTTGATAGAATCTTGCGTCTTCTATTGCGACAAAAGCATTTTTAAGGTTATTCGGTGTATCTTCAATTTTTACTGGGCGACGTCGATGTTGCCCGAATTCAGCAATAAGTTGATCATCGGCACTGTATACCCGCAGTGGTAATTGTAATTGTGTATTTTTCAATTCATTGACTGAAGGTAGTTGTGGCAAGTAGTAGAAGTACATGCCTGCTAGTACGACGACCCCTATTAGTGAGAGCATAACTACTGGTGCAATAAGGTAGCGGTTAATAAATTTAAATAGTTTCATAGTTGTCGATGCTAAAAGCCCAGCGATTAATTAATAAATAGCGACCTTCGTACCAAGGTCTCAAGTTGTTTTTATTTTTATATACGATGCCATTTATAACTTTGTGGCAAAGTCATTTTATTATACGGAAGCATGAGACAAAACCGAAGAAGAACCGTTCAATAATAAATAAAACCTACCGCTTGTCTAAAGTAACGGCCATTAAGGAGAAAGAAGGTAGACACTCCCCGATAAGCTCGCTAGTATTACTCAACGTAACAAAAGGTGACGCACACTTCAAACGGTGTTTCATATAATAATAACAATAAATAGGACTTGAATCTGTGTTTTCCTTATCCAGTAAAAAAGGCAATTTGCTTGGCATTGATATAAGCTCATCAGCAGTAAAGTTGATCGAGTTATCACGTAGTAAAGGCAATAATTATCGAGTTGATAGTTATGCTGTAACCTCGCTTGCCGAAGGCGTAACGAGTGAGCGTGATATTAATGAGGCTGAGCAAGTAGGCGAAGCTATTAAGCAAGTCGTTAAAAAGAGTCGTACTAAGAGTCGACGTTGTGCTTTAGGTATTCCATCCTCTCAAGCGATTAATAAAATTATTTCTTTGCCTGCTTCTATACCTGCTTCTGAAATGGAAGCTCAAGTTGCACTTGAAGCGGAGCAATATATTCCATATCCGATGGATGAAGTTAATTTTGATTTCGAAGTGTTAGGCCCATCAGCAACCTCATCAGAAATGGTTGATGTGTTGATTGCTGGTACGAGAACTGAGAATGTTGAAGTGCGACTCGCCGCAGCTGAAATGGCGGGGCTTGATGTTGAAGTTGTTGACTTAGAATCTCACGCGGTAGAGTTACTCTTTAAAACCATGATTGATGACCTTGATAAACACGAAGTATTGGCTACGGTTGATTTTGGTGCCTCAATGACAGGTATCAACGTGTTTGAAAACGGTAAAGTGGTATTTTCACGAGAGCAAGTCTTTGGTGGCAAACAACTGACCCAAGAGATTACGCAACGTTATGGTCTTACTTATTCTGAAGCGGGTCTGGCTAAAAAGACGGGCAATCTTCCAGAAGGTTATATTCCTGAAGTTTTAGATCCATTTAGAGAGAATATGGTAAGACAGGTTCAACGTTTCTTACAATTCTATTATGCATCCACACAAAACGATAAAGTAGATAAAGTTTTACTATCGGGTGGTTGTGCAAGCCTTCCGGGTATTGATGAGCAGATTCAAGAAGTGATTGGTATACCAACCGCTTTGGCCAACCCATTTGCTAATGTAGTTTTACATTCAAAAGTAAATCCAGCTCGTTTTACCAGCGATATTCCTGCTATGTTAGTCCCTGCAGGCTTAGCTTTAAGAGGATTTGAATAATGTCAGGCATTAATTTATTACCGTGGCGTGAAGCGGCTCGTAAGAAAAGCCAGCAACAATTCGTTATGTCTGTTGTTGGTGCTTTAGCGGTAGGCGCTGCAGTTGTAGGCGGTGGTTACACGTATATGGAAGGGCAAATATCTTATCAAAATGAGCGTAATGCTTATATTGATAAAGAAATTAAACGACTTGATAAGGTATTAGCCGAGATTAAAACATTGGATGCTAATCGAAAAGCATTATTAGATCGAATTGATGTTATTGAGCGTTTACAGTCAACACGACCTGGAATCGTACATTTATTTGATGAAATGGTAAGTGCATTACCCAAAGGGTTATATTTAACTAAGTTGCAGCAAACTAACGATAAAATAAAATTGGAAGGAAAAGCTGAATCAAGTGCGCGAGTTTCAAGCTATATGAATCGCTTAAACTCATCACCTTGGTTGAGCTCATCTGATTTGAATACAATCTCTATTGATACTAAAAATAAAAACAAAGCTGGTTATAGCAACTTACGTTACTTTAGTTTGAATGTAACGCAGTTATTAAAGTCAGGCGAAGATAAGGAGAAGGACAATGGCAATTGATCTACAAGAATTAAATAGCTTAATTGAAGATCCAGCTAATGTGTCACTGCCCATTAAAGCAGGTGCAGTAGCAGCGGTTTTTGGGCTGGTACTTTTCATGGGATACAAACTTGTGATTGTCGATCAATTAGCGAGCTTAAAAACAGTGCAAGCCAAAGAACAGGAGAAGCGTTCCGCTTATATCATTAAACAAAAGCGTGCCAATAAGTTACCTGCATTTAAAACACAATTAGAAGAAATGCAAACATCATTTAGCGCATTGAAAGATCAGCTACCCAGTGATACTGAAATTCCCGGTTTAATTTTGGATATTTCAGAGAAAGGCTTAAGTAACGGTTTAGAAATTGATTTGTTCGAGCCAAAGCCTGAAATCCATAAAGAGTTCTTTGCAGAAAAGCCGATTAAACTCAAAGCAAAAGGTACTTATAACGAGTTGGCAGGATTTGTAAGTGACCTTTCTGCATTACCGCGTATCGTAACGATTAATGATATTCATTTAACCAGTATTGCTGATAAGTCTGATAAAAAGAAGAGAAAAGGTAATCAAAAGCTGGTGCTCGATGCAACCATTAAGACTTTTAGATATTTAGATGAAGAAGAGGGTAGCTAAATGTTATTCAATTATAATAAAAATAAATCATTAGGTTTCGTGAAAAATTTTAAAAAAGCGCCTTTGACACTTAGTTTGTGTGGCTCATTATTGTTGCTTTCAGGTTGTAACGATAGCATCAGTGACTTAGATCAGTTTTTTGCAGAAGAAAGAGCAAAGCCAGCTGCACCGATAGATCCTATTCCTGAGGTTAAGCCTTACTTACGTTACGCCTATCCTGAGCATGATAAAGACCCGTTTAATGCGGCGATGATGGCACCTGAACCTGGCCAGCGTGAAGTGAGTGATAACGGTATTCGTATCGATACCACGCGAGTTCCAGAGTTTTTGGAAGGCTACCCTTTAGATAGTTTGAGAATGGTAGGTACCGTTCATAAAGATGATACCTTATGGGCTTTAATTAAAATTCCAGATGGTGCGGTTCAAAGTGTTAAGGCTGGTAATTATCTTGGGCAAAACTATGGGAAAATCGTTTCTATCTCCGATGTGAAATTAGAGTTAAAAGAAACAGTTTCAAATGGGCTGGGTGGTTTCGAAAAGAAAGAAACATCCATCGCATTAAACCAAGACTAACGAACCATAAACTAGAATAACTAATAAATTAAAAATAAAAAGAAGTGGGTTAAAACATGAAAATTATTACGCGTACACTACTCGGTTTGAGCTTGCCAGCGTTGCTACTAGCAACCGGTAGCACCTATGCAGAAGCACGTTTGCAAAGTATTGACTCTGCAGTACAGGCTGGTAAAACAACATTGCGTTTAAACTTTGATAGTAAGGTAGCAATGCCTAAGAGCTTTGCGATGAGAGGTGGGAAAAGTATTGTACTTGATTTCCCAGGAGCAGATTCCTCCATACTTAAGCGGAGTAAACGCTTTAACTCCCGCTCATTAAAGGATGTTAAATTTGCCAAAGGCGCGAATAAACTTCGTGTGATGGTGTCACTCAACAAATTAACCAAATACTCAACACGCGTACAAGGCAATGATGTGGTATTAACGTTTGATGATAACCAAGGTAATCGACAACAACCACGTTTAGCAGCACAAACCGCGTTACAACAGCAACGTGTTCAAGCACAAAGACAGGCCCAAGCGCAACGAAATGCTCAGGCACAAAGAAATGCTAATGCTGAGAGACGAAAAGCAGTAAGCCGTCAGGCAGTAGCAAGTAACTATGTTGCTCGTCCACCGGCGCAGACATCACGCTTTAACCCAAGACAACAAAACGTAGTACATAGAGCGCCTCAGCAGCAACGTGCACAACAAGGTGGATCAAGAGTTCTTGGTGCGATTGACTTCCAAAGAACACAAGCAGGCGGAGGACGTGCTGTCATAAAGCTACCACATCCATCAACAGTCGTTGAGTCACGTAAAGTGGGTAACGTCGTTGAAGTCACGGTTAAAAATGTACGAGCACGTAGCGGTAATAAACGAATCGACGTAACTGATTTTGCAACACCAGCATCTTATTTGGACGTGACTCAAAGTGGCCGTGATGTGAAAATCAGAGTGTTAGCGAATGCAGCATTTAATTATAATGCGGTAAAGCAGGGTAACAACTATGTGGTTAACTTTAATAAAGTAAAAGCTAAAATTGTGAATGACCCCTTCAAGCTTAAAAAGAAACATTACACTGGCAAAAAGCTTTCATTAAACTTCCAAGATATCGAAGTTCGCTCAGTACTACAGTTACTCGCTGACTTTACCGACAAAAATATCGTTGTAAGTGATACGGTAAAAGGTAATATCACACTTCGCTTAAAAGATGTACCGTGGGATCAAGCCTTAGATATCGTCCTTGAAACCAAAGGCCTAGCAATGCGCAGTAACGGCAATGTTATTTGGATTGCACCGGCAAGTGAGTTAGATGCAAAAGAGCAACGTGAAATGCAAGCATTTAAGCGCAAGCAAGCACTTGAGCCATTAGTGACAGAATATATCTCAGTCAATTATGCGAAAGTAGAAGATTTAGCCGGCTTAGTTCAATCATCAGCGGGTAAAGATGAAGGTTCGCTACTATCTAAACGAGGCAGTGTCTCAGTAGATAAACGTACTAATACATTGTTAGTGCAAGATACGGCTGATCGCGTGAGTGAAATCCGTGCGATGGTCAAGACTTTAGATGTCTCTGTTAGACAGGTATCGGTTGAATCACGTATCGTTATCGCATCGGATGAGTTTAGTAAAGATTTAGGTACACGTTTTGGTGTAACTCAATTTGGTAAAAACTTATCAACATCAGGTAGCTTAGAATCAACTTCATCAATGAGTAATGATTTGCTGGGCGGATCAGGAAATGTGGGTATCCCATCACTGAATGATCGCTTGAATGTAAACATGCCTATACCAGGCGCAGCTAAAATGGCATTCTCAATCTTGAGTAAAGATTACTTGATTGATCTTGAATTATCAGCGCTACAGGCAGAAAACAAAGGCGAGATCGTATCAACCCCACGTGTTGTTACAGCTGATAAGAAGAAGGCGTTGATTGAACAAGGTGTTGAAATTCCTTATAAGACAGTCAGCTCGTCAGGTACTAAAGTACAGTTTAAGAAAGCAGTATTAGCACTTGAAGTAACGCCACAAATCACACCGGATGAACATGTCATCATGGATCTTAAAGTAAGCCAAGATACAGTGGGTGCGATTTATGATGGTGTTCCCAGTATTAATACGCGTGAAGTCAATACTCAGGTATTGGTTGCCAATGGACAGACGGTTGTACTCGGTGGGGTTCATGAAGAAGTTAACTCTAAGAAGATTGATAAAGTGCCCTTACTGGGAGATGTGCCTATCATTGGTAAGCTCTTCCAGAGAACCTTTAACCGTGACAACAAACGTGAGCTACTTATTTTTGTAACACCAAAAATATTGAAATAAGCTAAACGGGCACTAAGGTGTAAGTTTACGTGTTTTATTAAAAGGCTGGGATTATCCCAGCCTTTTTTTATTGCCGTAAAAAATAGTTTAACTTGATTCCTTTATGAGCAACTGGCATAAATAACAGTATGATAAAAAACGAAAATATAATACTGGTGGGATTAATGGGAGCCGGCAAATCAACCATAGGCAGAAATATTGCCAAACGCTTAAATAAAGACTTTTATGATTCAGACAGAGTTATTGAAGAGCGAACGGGTGTGGATATCTCCACCATATTTGAGATTGAAGGTGAGCAAGGTTTTAGAGACAGAGAAGAGCAAGTTATTGAAGAACTTTGTCAAATGAAAAATGTAGTGATAGCTACTGGTGGAGGAAGTATTTTACGTGAACAAAGCCGTAAGAATATGCGAAAGCACGGGCATGTGGTTTATCTTAGAACCAGCGCAGAGCTGCTTTATTCGCGTATCCGTTATGATAAAACTCGTCCTTTAATGCAAACTAAAAGCCCCTTAGATACCCTTAAAAAATTACTCAGTGACAGGGAGCCTTACTATTTAGAATTAGCGGATACGGTCATAAAAACAGGCAAGCAAAAAGCAGGGGTTATTATCAGGCGGCTTGAAGAATCATTAACGGCTACTACTCAGAAAGGGCCAGTATAATGAAAGTACTAGAAGTTGATTTAGGTGAGCGTAGTTACCCTATTTATATTGGTGCGGGTATCTTAGGTCGTGATGATTTAATAGCACAACACATAAAGGGGATAAGTACGGTCACGGTATCAAATACCACAGTAGCGCCACTGTATTTAAAAAATATTCATGCGCTCATTAGCGCTTTTAAAAACACCGATATTATCCTTCCCGATGGTGAGCAATATAAAACCCCCGAGACCTTAGATTTAATATACACCCAAATGTTAGAAGCACGTTGCGATCGTAAAACCACGTTGCTCGCACTCGGCGGGGGCGTGGTTGGTGATGTTTCTGGTTTTGCAGCTGCCAGTTATCAACGTGGCATAAATTTTATCCAAATTCCAACCACCTTGTTGGCAATGGTTGACTCATCCGTGGGGGGTAAAACAGGCGTTAATCACCCCTTGGGTAAAAATATGATTGGCGCGTTTCATCAGCCCCAATGCGTGATTATTGATACCGAAACACTGAATACACTTGATGACCGACAACTCAGTGCAGGCATTGCAGAAATAATAAAATACGGCTATATCAATGATCTGGCGTTTATTGATTGGTTGGATGAAAATATGGATAAACTGCTAAAGCGTGACCCAGAAGCTTTAGCTTATGCCATCCACCGCTCTTGTAAACACAAAGCCGATATTGTGGCAGCAGATGAAAAAGAAGCAGGGCAACGCGCTTTATTAAATTTAGGTCATACTTTCGGGCATGCGATTGAAACCGGCATGGGCTATGGAAACTGGCTACACGGTGAAGCAATTTCAGCAGGCATGGTAATGGCAGCTGAACTGTCGCAAAAACACGGCTGGGTGAGTGAAAGTGAAGTCGCAGGTATTCGAACCCTATTGAAAAAAGCCAATTTACCGGTAGAGCCGCCCGCAGAAATTAGTGCAGAAAAATTCTCAAAGCTGATGTCAATTGATAAAAAAGTCCAAGACGGCGTGTTACATTTAGTTTTAATGAAATCATTAGGCGAAAGTATTATCAGTAGCGACTTTGATAAAACAGCGTTACAACAGGTGCTAGCACGTGCCTGATCTTCGTCAACAAACCTAAACAACAAAATATGAATAAACAAAAAGCACCGTATGCAGCAATGCCAAAAACAAGCAGAGGGCGGCGCTTTAAAGAAACCTCGCCAACCTATCGCTCAGAATTTCAGCGCGACCGCGACCGCATTATTCATTCGACAGGCTTTCGTCGCCTAGAATATAAAACCCAAGTATTCGTCAACCACGAAGGTGATTTATACCGCACACGGTTAACCCATTCATTAGAAGTTGCACAAATCGCACGATCAATTTCTCGTACGTTACGCTTAGATGAAGACTTAACCGAAGCTATTGCCTTAGCGCATGATATTGGTCATACACCCTTTGGTCATGCGGGGCAAGATGCACTTAATGCCTGCATGAAACAATACGGTGGCTTTGAGCATAACTTACAATCTTTACGCATCGTTGATGAACTAGAAACACTCTATGCTGATTTTGCAGGCTTAAACTTGTGTTTCGAAACACGTGAAGGGATTCTTAAGCATTGTTCTTTAAAACACGCCAAAGAATTAGGAGAAGTAGGGGAACGCTTTTTAAATAAAAAGCAGGCCTCACTCGAAGCCCAACTAACCAATATTGCCGATCAAATCGCCTATAACAACCATGATATTGATGATGGACTACGTTCGGGGTTGATTACTATTGAGCAAATGCGAAATGTTGAATTATTTAGCGCACAATACGATAAAGTCATGTGGAAATATCCTGATTTAACCGGTAATCGTTGCGTGCATGAAACCATACGACGAATGATTGGCGAACAAGTTGTAGACTTGGTTGAAACCAGTCGTGCTACTATACAAACAGCTGATCCACAGAGTATAGAAGATATTAGAAATCACTCAGAGCAGCTAACCAAATTTAGTGAAGAAATGCGCACCAAAAATCAACAACTAAAAAAATTCTTACGTGATAACCTTTATTTTCACCATAAAGTGTATCGCATGACTCGTAAGGCACACCAAGTCATAGAAGCCTTATTTACCGTTTTTATGGAAGATATTCGACTGCTACCGCCAGAACATCAACAATTATGTCGTGATGCCTTATTAAAAACAGGCGAAATAGGCCAAGCCCGCGTCATTGCCGACTATGTAGCAGGAATGACAGACCGCTATGCCACTAAAGAATACGCAAGACTGTTTGGAGTACGTGGTGATGTATTTTAGCGAGCTTACCGTTTGGTTTCTTCAAACGGAAAACTCGATTATTAGAACGAACGAAGAGAGTCGTGAGCGAGCTTACCGTTTGGTTTTTTCAAACAGATAGCTCGATTATGTAGGCGTTTCTTTGCCGACGTTGTGCGCTGAAGCTTTTTCTAGGAGCCTGTCCGAGAACTGTAGCCGTAGCGAGAGAAAGCAATTTTTAGGCAGGTTTTGTGGTCATTTTCAGCAAATAGTTGTTCTCTTCGATGAAAATTAGCAGAAAATCTGACAAAAATAGCTTTTTCGCAGTAGGCTAATCAGTTCTCGGACAGGCTCCTAGGTAATAACTCTCTACAGGGTCTTATTCCGATTGTTTGAGTAATACCACAGAGAATAAACAGAAAAATCAAAAGATTGAACCATGAAGCTCATGAAGAAAAGAAAAAGACAAAAGAGCACAGTATGCTTGTTTTGTTTCCTTCATGGTAGGATCCTTTCTTTATAGCAAATAAGAAAAGTACAGTTCGTCAGCTTAAAGTAAACTGCTTAATTAAATATGAGATAATACCCAGAATAATAAAAATAAAAGAATGGCTGGAACATATAAGCCATAGGGGATTCAATTGTTTAACACACAATTTCTAATAAATTTGTTAAAAGGCGAAACAAGATCATTTTCGCGTAAACAAAAACCAGCCTTTTTCATAAGCCCAATTATGCTTCTGCTAATTAGTTTAACTGCTACAGTTAACGCAAAAGTTTCAGCTGAAAATGATAGTGATGGTGATGGTTTAACAGATACTTATGAGCTTAAAATAGGCACAGAACCATTTTTATCTGATACCGATGGTGATGGTATAAATGATAAAATTGAAGTGGGTGAGAATCTTAAAAACCCCTTAGACACCGATGGCGATAAAGTTATTAATGCGCTGGATTTTGATGATGATAACGACGGCCTTCCCACTATCTTAGAAAGCGCTATTGATACCGACAAAGATGGTTTAGCCAATTTTATTGATAAAGACTCGGATAATGATGGTATCAGCGATGGTATCGAAGCGGGCATGTTGGGTAAAGATGAAAACTTTGACATGATTGATGATGCATTTGATACACAGCAAGCTGGGTCAAAAGATGAGAATGGGGATGGTATTAATGATTTATTAAAACTTCCAGATTCAAACCAAGATGGTATTCCAGACTACTTAGATGCAACGTCACAAAAAACAGCAAAATCAAAACCAAAGGAAACGACAGAGCAAAAAATTGTTACTGAAATAATTAAGAAAGAAATTGAGTCCGTAAAAGATCAAACACCGAAAGACTTAAAAAAAGTTGTTGAAGTTAAGCAAACCGTTATTGCAGAAAAAAAACCACAAGAAAAACAAAAAGTTAAAACGGTCACGGTAAAAATCCCTAAAAGAAGAGTAGTTTTAAACCGACATACTGATACCGATAATGACGGCTTGTTAGATTCTCAAGAAATCTTGTTAGGAACAGACCCAAAAAAACGCGACAGCGATGATGATCAAGTATCTGATGCGATTGAAATTGGTCTTGATATCAACAACCCACAAGATACCGATGAAGATGGCATTATTGATGCGCTGGATAATGATGATGATAATGATGGTGTGTTGACTAAAAATGAAGATGTGAATAATGACTCTAGTCCAATCAATGATGATACGGATGAGGATGGAATTCCTAATTTCTTAGACAATGATGATGACGGAGATAAGCGTTTAACCCTTGTGGAAGGTAGTCAGTTAGATAGTGATAATGATGGAATTTTAGACTATCTAGATAAACACGATGGGGTCAAAGATAAGGTTGTTGTCGTTGCAAAAAAGGAAGCCATTCCTGATACACCAGAAGTTGTAGAAATTGACGAAGAAAAACCAGCTCAAACAAAAGACCCCGAATTATCAGATACAGCTGAAATTAATCAACCAGAAAGCTTAGCAAAGCAGACGATTGATACCACGATTGAAAATCACTCTGAAGCGATTAAGCCGTTAGAGGTTCCCAATATTGTAGTGATTAACAATAAATCAGAAAAGCCAAAGTCTGAGAAAAAAGAAGCGGGTGTGCTTAGCTGGTTAAAATCCTTCTTGCCTGATTAACTTCAAAAGCTTTGACCATGAAGCGCATGAAGTTCATGAAGAAAAGATAAAATAATTTACCACGAAGGACACGAAGTTCACGAAGGAAAAAAACTTATCCTCCTTCGTGATTCTTCGTGCCTTCGTGGTCAAATTAAATCTTTTAGGTAATGGATAGTTGACTACGAAGTTAAGTTCTCAAAGCCCAATATGGTTTTACCTTCAGGTTTTTCATGCCCTTCATAGTTCAAGCTTTTGTTTTTAAATCTGCTCAATTCACCAACATTTCTTCAGCCAAATTAAGCGTCGATTGGGTTATTTCTAGCCCACCCATCATCCGCGCTAATTCATCTACTCGTTGTTTTTTATCTAACACGATCATGCCTGTTGAGGTTGACTCTGGAGCTTATTAATAATAAGTGTGTTTTATTAAATATAATGACGTGCAAAAATTGTAGTACACCACATGATTAATTCTATAAGGCAGTAGCCTCACTTAATACATTATTTTCAACTGCTTAAAAATTATACAGCATCTAATATTTAGGTTTGTTCATAAAAATAACATTGACGAGGTATTTTTTTTTTTTGATACATTTATAGGCGTATTAAGGCAGTTAACAAGGATGTTAACCCTTAATGCGGTGGTTGTTAGAAGGTTTTATTAATCACATTCATTATTAATTGTTACATCAAAGGAGAAGAAATTATGTATAGATATACATTGGCATTATTTTTATTGATCTTTACGGTCAATCAGAATGTGTCTGCGGAACGGGTTAGGGGGTATTACAAGAGTAATGCTCTTTGGGATAAATTGGACATTTCTGTTTGTTGGGAAAGTGGAGCAATGTCTAGTGCTTTAGCAAGTCATCGTACCGCTATTATGAACGGTGCTAGGCAGTGGGAAAGATATTCATCTATAAGATTTACGGGCTGGACGGCTCGCTGTGGCTCAGCAGATCTAAAGATAAATATTGTTAATGTTGCTAGCTGTGGTGATGTTACAAGATGTGGTACACGTACCATAGGGGTGGGAAAAGAAATAAGAAACCGTAGAAATGGTGTGCAATTCAATATAAATTATACAGGTAGTATCAATACTACTTTTGGTAATGCCGTACATGAGTTTGGTCATGCGCTAGGCCTTGAACATGAGCAAGATAGACCAGATCGTAATCATGGATTGGGTGGGACTTGTCAAATAACCAGCAGTAGTGGTAACGCTATGCCAACGAGTTATGATAAAGAGTCTGTTATGAATTATTGTGCCTCTCATAATTCAATACGAAATGGAATTATAACACCAAGAGATATAGCTACAATTCAAACAATGTACCCTGGTAGGCATGCAGTGGGTATTATTCCAAATGGAACATCAGCAAATAATTGTCCTCCTATGAATGCTTATAGCAATAAGCGTGAACTAGTAACTATCCATATGGATGATGAGGATAGTAGAAATAATAACGGCCGATCTGGTTGGCATGGTGGTATTAGCTCTAGTAGGAATACAACATTTAGATTTTGTCGGGTAGATGGAACAAAATTTAAACCTAGAAATGTGTACGGACAAAATTACGCTGTTATAAAATTGGGTAGATATTGCCCTACAGGAAGTACAGAGTTTCAACGTAGGTTTGATAACGAAGATTATTGGAATGCAAATTACACCAGAGGGAATATTTACCCTAATAGTTCTAGCAATAACACAATATTAAAGTTCTGTCTTTTTAAGGGGCGTGGTGGTGGTGGAACAATGTCTAGCTTCCCTGTGTTTAGAAGTAATGGAACTAGTGGAGGTAATGTGCCTTATGGGGTTTTTGCTGCCCCAACTCTACATGTACCACATTCTTGGAAAGGTTATGTGAGAACTGATGATGAAGACAATTGGAACGGTAATCGTCATAGCGGAGATGCTACAGCCCAAAGTATAATTATAGGTGGTAGTAATACTAAATTAAATACTGCAAGAGTAAGAAGTGTTACGGAAGATTCTTCAACTGAAGATCTCGTAGTTGATATTAATATCGCGAGGGTGAAATAATGAAACAGATAATTAAAGCGATGCTATTTATAAGTGCTATTAGTTTGTTCGGGTGTAATGGCTCGTCTAGTAGTAAAGATAATGGCTCTAATGTTAGGCAATCAAATGAAAACAGTGGAACTACCTGCGATAAGGATGTTAAATGTCCAGATAGTCTGTATTTGATAAAGCCTTACCAGAAACCTGTTCCTGATGATGCTGGTGACTATAAAGTCTCTTATGTAGCTGAAGACAAGTATAGAAAAGAAGCTTACTTTTCAAATATCAAAAATTTAGAATTAAAATCTGGGTTTTCCTATAAAGTCATGGCTCATAAAGATAGTAATTCACTTGTGATTGATAAGGTTTTAGACTCATTTTTTGACCCTAATCCTTTTACAATGGATATACCTTTAATAAACCTAAAGATTGAAAAGAAAAATAATAGTAGTTACCTTCTTTTCGATGCACAGGAATTTAAGGTGAGTGAAACTGCCTTAACCGCTAGATTGGATGATCTAATTGGGCAAAGCCAGTCAATGACACCCTTTGAAGCTGAGAACAATAAGGAGGTGATTAGGCTTTATTTTGAATTTGATATTACTCCTGATATTGAAAAAATTAACCATATTGAGTTAATTAACTTTGAAAGGAATTAACTAATAAATCACTAACCTGTTGTACGGGTTAGTGATTTTAAAGTTGGAGATATAGATATGAGAAATAAAATATTAATACTTACATTAATGTTAATCCTAATGGGATGTAGCACGAATGAAGGCGCTCAAAACACAACGCTCAATAATGAAAAATTACTTAATTGTAGCGAGGTGGATAAGATTGATAACTATTATCCACTTAGGTGTCGCTATGTTATTAGTGTTCTGCCTTATGTGTCACCTAATTACTTTCGTTATGTATCTTCTGGCAAAAGAAATGCTGGGCATATTATTATTGTCTCTGCAGCGAATGAGGAAATTACTAAAGAGTTGGAGCAAGGATATACATATAGTATTAGTGCAATCTTGTATGGTTCTCAATTTCTAGAGTTGAAAGGCGCAAAGGTACTATCCAAAAAATTTAATCCTAAGAATTTTAATGCTTCGGTTCTACTTTTACATTTCAACTTCAAGAAGCTTTCTGATGAAGATTATATTGTATATTTATTTGATTATGGTCATAAGGAAAAAGATAGAAAAACTGACAAGCAATTTAAAATAAAAATTAAAGATAGCTTTGTGAAAAAAGCATTTAATAAGTTGATATACGATGCCAAAATTATACGAGATAAGTCTAGAAAAAAGTATGGTTTTGTATCTAATATTGCTGAGGACTTCTACACGGCTGATAGCGCCACTTTTACACTTCGCTTTGTTGTTAATCGCAACGGAAAACAGGTTGATTATATTGAACTAATCAATATTAAACGAGTAACCTACTAACCAAGATATAATCCAATGTGCAATAATACTTTATCTTTATTTATTACTTCCATTCTATTTTTTTCTGGTTATGTTTCAGCCACAGAGTATAAATCAGTAACTGCTAAAACAAACCCCTACACCACAAAAAAGAAAGAGTTAGTACAAATGGAAGGTAGCTTTTTTGTAAAAATAAAACCTGTTATTGATACCGAGAAATTTCTTGCTTTACATAAACTACTTTTAGAAAAAGAATACGACAACCAAGTGTTATTAGTAAAGCCAAGTAAGCCCGTAGAAGACCTATTGAAAATTATTGAGGCTTTAAAAGATAATCCGTCGGTTATTTACGCTTATCCCAATGTGCGTCATAAAGTGAAAATTCGTTAATGAAAAAAGTATTCTGGCTTTTTACTGTTTTGCTATTATCTGCTTGTGGTAGCTCTGGTAACAATGATAGATCCGCTATTCCTCATTCCACCGATAACACTGAACCTTTGTATTTTGAGCAGTGGGCAATTAATTATAATCAAGCCTTTTACACGCAAAATTCAATCAATAAAGATGCGCATATCCATGCCGAAAAAAGCATGGGAAGATATACTGGAAAAGGGATAAAACTAGCTGTTATTGATATTGGCTTTGAGGTAAATCACCCTGAATTTAGTAAAAATATAACGCATACTTTTAATAGTAAAGATTCAAGCTTATCGGTTGAATGTACGCACAGCCAGTATTGTTATCATGGCACAGCTACCACAGGCGTTATCGCTTCTAATATAAATAAACAGGGTTTAAGAGGGATTGCACCTGATGTTGACCTAACATTAATTCAATTAGATTTATCCGCTGATTATCTTTCTGATGAGAAAATTTTAAATGCGCTGGATTATGCGGACAAACAAGGTGTGGATATTATCAATAACAGCTGGGGAATAGACTTTGTTTCGCCCGTAATACAAGAAAAAATTGACAAAATGACACGAGAAGGTAGAGGTGGAAAAGGAATTGTTTTTGTTTTTGCGGTGGGAAATGATGGTGTTGATAATAAGTATGATATATCTATGTTAGATACGGTAATTGGTGTTGGCTCTACTGACGAAGGAAATGTGCGGGCTGTTTATTCTAACTATGGTGCCGGTTTGGATATTGTAGCACCAGGCGGGGGAAAGCTAGGCATTACGACAACTAATCAGGATATTATGACAAATACAGTAGATGATTATTTAAGAGCTGAAAGTGAAGACAGAGTTTTTAATGGTAGTTCAGCAGCAGCTGCAATTGTAAGCGGCTCATTGGCATTAATGTTACAAAAGGATAAAAATATTTCTCTACCAAAAGTAGTTAACGCTATACGGGAGAAGTCTGATAAAGCTGGGTACTTGCCTTATGTAAATGGGCGAAATGATTTTTATGGCTTTGGCAAACTGAATGTTGATAAGCTATTAGGGTTGTCACGTTAACAGGAAAATATGGAATCATATAGCAGTTTGTAATAGCGGACATTAGGCGCTTTTTCATTTAGAATCTTTTCTTCATCTGCTTCACGCCCTTCAGGGGTCAAGCTTTTGTTTTTAAAGTCCCCTATAGGGGATCAGTAAATCCCACGCCTTTAGGCGGTCAGGGACTAGAATTGGCACTATACTCAGAGTATGGAGCATTATAAAAGAGGAAG